>TARA_R110002012_G_scaffold306876_2_pt1 | contig 108016 bp, 104 predicted proteins | sample TARA_R110002012 | Tara Oceans TARA_R110002012 (sample SAMEA4396515) | marine metagenome | biome: Westerlies Biome; feature: [DCM] deep chlorophyll maximum layer (ENVO:01000326); material: water (ENVO:00002006), including particulate matter (ENVO:01000060) such as... | depth 40 m
CGCCTCCGGCTCCGGCTGCCCGTCAGTTCGTGGTCTATTTTGACTGGGACCGTTCGGATCTGACCAGCGAAGCCAGTGCGGTGATCAACCAGGCAGCGAGCTACGCTCGCTCGGGTCGTCCGACCCGCGTTCTGGTCGTCGGCCACGCCGACACCTCCGGCTCGGCTGCCTACAACGTGGGCCTGTCGAACCGCCGTGCGCGCACTGTGGCTGATGCCCTGGTCGCTCAAGGCGTCAACGGGGGCGTCATCGCGCTCGACGGCAAGGGTGAAACCGCCCTGGCCCGTCCGACCGCCGACGGCGTTCGTGAGCCTCTGAACCGTCGCGCCACGATCGACATCAACTTCTAGGAACCGAGGCCAGGGGGTCCGCCAGTCGGACCTCCGAACCCCGGATCGGACGAAGCGTCGATCCACACGCGATTGAACCGCCGGCCCCCGCAAGGAGGTCGGCGGTTTTCGTTTGCGACAGGCCCGCGAGCTTGCAATCGGCACATTCGTCTGTCGGGTCAGGTCCTGTGGAGTCGGCCTGATCGACCGGAACCTGGGTCCCGAAAGGGGCGAGCACATCGGGGGGCATGCCCCGACACCGGGCGAGGGTGGCTGGTCAAAGTCCCGGGCGGTCGCTATCCCGACAGCCTGCCACTGGAGAGGACCCTGAATGCGCGTTGCAATGATCGGAACCGGTTATGTCGGGCTGGTATCGGGGGCCTGTTTCGCCGATTTCGGCCATGTGGTGTGCTGCGTGGACAAGGATCCATCGAAGATCGACCGCCTGAACCAGGGCCAGATGCCGATCTTCGAGCCGGGGCTGGAAGATCTGGTGGCGAACAACGTCCGGAGCGGCCGGTTGAGCTTCGCCGTTGACGGGGCCAAGGCTATTGCCGCTGCCGATGCCGTCTTTATTGCGGTAGGCACGCCGTCGCGCCGGGGCGACGGCCATGCCGACCTGTCCTATGTCTATGCGGCGGCCGAGGAGATCGCCGACCTGATTGAGGGCTTCACCGTCATCGTCACCAAATCGACCGTCCCGGTCGGGACGGGTGACGAGATTGAACGTATCATCCGGGCCCGGCGGCCCGAGGCCGAGTTCGCTGTGGTTTCCAATCCGGAATTCCTGCGCGAGGGGGCCGCGATCGAGGATTTCAAACGGCCGGACCGGGTCGTGGTTGGTACCGAAGACGAGCGGGCCCAGGTGGTCATGACCGAGCTCTACCGCCCTCTGAGCCTGAACGAAACGCCGATCCTGTTTACGGCCCGCCGGACCAGCGAACTGACCAAATACGCCGCCAACGCCTTCCTGGCCCTGAAGATCACCTTCATCAACGAGATGGCGGATCTGTGTGAGGCCGTCGGGGCCGATGTGCAGCAGGTCGCGCGCGGCATCGGCCTGGACAAGCGGATCGGGTCCAAATTCCTGCACGCCGGACCGGGCTATGGCGGGTCGTGTTTTCCCAAGGACACCCTGGCCCTGGTGCGCACCGCAACCGATGCCGGCAGCCCGGTGCGGCTGGTCGAGACGACGGTCCAGGTGAATGATGCGCGCAAGAAGGCCATGGTCGATCGCGTCGCCCTGGCGCTCGGGGGGGCTCTCTCGGGCAAGACGGTGGCCCTGCTGGGGCTGACCTTCAAGCCGAATACCGATGACATGCGCGACTCGCCGGCTCTCGATGTGATTCCGGCCCTGGTCGCCGGCGGGGCGATCGTTCAGGCGTTTGATCCCGAGGGCATGGTTGAGGCGGCGAAGCTGCTGGATGGAGTCCGGTTCACGGACGGGCCCTATGAGGCGATTACGGGGGCGGACGTGGTGGTGATCCTGACCGAATGGGATCAGTTCCGCGCCCTGGATCTGGACCGGATCAAACTGCTCATGCGTCAGCCGGTCATGGTTGACCTCAGGAACGTCTATCGTCCCATTGATATGCGCAGCCGGGGCTTCCGGTACAGCTCGATCGGAAGAGCCTAGCGCACGGATGTTCGGATCAAGTCTCCGGCCCGGGCTGTGTCCGTGGCGGCAGGCTGCAACGATCTGTTCAGGACCGCATGGCCGGTCCCAATGACGACCGTCGCCGTCAGGGCTGCGGATATGAAGGTGATGGCCACCAGTTTCAGTCCGTCAGTGAATTCCCGATAGTCTGACCGCACCATGATTCCCCGGCTCGAATCCCTGCCCTTAGGGAGCATGGGGTGTACGGATCCGCAAGTGACAGAACCGTGTGCGGTCGAAAAATTCCCCTGATACAAGAAACGGGCGGTGCTGTTGTACCGCCCGTCCCCTGAATCTGTAGATGCCGAAGCCTTTAGCCGCGGAACGGACGGATCACGATTTCAACGCGACGGTTCAACGCCTTGCCTTCGGCCGTTGCGTTGGTGGCGACGGGTTCGCTTTCACCGCGGCCATCGACGTAAAGCCGGTCGGCCAGAACATTGTGGCTGACCAGATACTGGGCAACGGCGGATGCCCGACGACGTGACAGGTCGAGGTTATAGTCGTCGGCCCCGTCGGAATCGGCATGACCGATGATGTCGATGGTCGACTGGTCATACCGGTTCAGGACGCCGGCCACATCGTCGAGCGTGGCATAGAACCGGGGGGTCACGGCGGACTGGTTCGACGCGAACGTCACGTCCGACGGCATGCGCAGGACGAGGTTGTCGCCCTGGCGGGCGACGCCGACGCCGGAGCCCGAAAGCTCGGCTTCCAGCTCGCGCTGCTGGCGATCCATATAGGCCCCGACGGCAGCGCCACCCAGGGCCCCGATGCCGGCACCGATCAGGGCGTTCTTGCGACCCTGTTCGCTGTTGGAGGTGTTGGTCAGATAGCCGAGCAGGGCCCCGCCCAAAGCACCGGTGATGGCTCCGGTCGCAGTGTTATTGCGAACCGGTGCTGAGCGGTAGGGATCGACGGTGGTGCAGGCTGCGCCGCCGAGCAGAATGGCGATGCTGGCGCCGGTCAGAATAAGCTTGGTGCGCATGATGGTGTTCCTTGACTTGCTGGAATGTTCAGCCGCGAAAACGCCAGTTCACGGTGAAGGTTCCAATCTGTACGGAGCATGAACGGTCCGTCGACGCACGGCTTTGCCAATTTCTATCGTTCAGGCGTATGAAAGCTGTCCCGTTGATATCCAAGGTCACTATTGTGAGCATCCCCGTGACGGCTTCCCAAACAGCCCCTGCCAAGGCCCGTTCGATCGAACCGGTTTCGATGGCGCTGTACGATACAGATTTCCAGCAATTCGCTGATGCCCTGGGAGCCTCGTTCAAACGCTATGGCTTTGCCGTGCTTTCGGACCATGGTCTCGATGAAGCGACCATTGATGCGGCTATCGCCGATTCAAAGGCCTTTTTCGCCCTGCCCGAGGAGGTGAAACGCACCTACCATATGTCCGGTACCGGCGGTGCCCGCGGACTGACCCCGTTCGGGGTCGAGGCGGCCAAGGATGCCAGCGCCGTCGACCTTAAGGAGTTCTGGCACGTCGGCCGTGAGCTGCCCGAGGGTCACCCCTATCGCAAATATATGCGGGACAATCTGTGGCCCACCGAGATCGAGGGCTTTCAGTCCCATTTGTACGGCATGTTCGACGCCATGGACCAGCTGGGTCGCAAGATCCTGAAGGCGATCGCCCGCTATCTGGAACTCGGCGACGACTTTTTTGAGGACAAGGTTCAGCTCGGCAACAGCGTGTTGCGGATGCTGCACTATCCGCCGGTTCCGGCTGATGCGCCGGGCGTGAGGGCCGGGGCCCATGAGGACATCAATGTCATCACCTTGCTGCTCGGGGCAGAAGAGGCCGGGCTCCAGCTGAAGGATGCCGATGGGGAGTGGCTGGATATCGCGCCGCCACCGGGGGCGCTGGTCGTCAATATCGGTGACATGCTGCAGCGGCTGACCAACCATGTCCTGCCGTCAACGACGCATCGGGTGGTCAATCCGGCCCCTGAGCGCCGCGGCTTCGCCCGCTATTCGACGCCCTTCTTCCTGCATTTCAACCCGGACTTCGTCATCGAGACCCTGCCGGGCATGGTGACGCCCGGAAATCCGGATCGCTATGTCGGCAAGGCGATCATGGCCGAGGATTATCTGATGGAGCGGTTGCGCGAGATCCGGCTGATCTGACCGCAGCTATCTTGAAATACGCAACCGGGTGATGTCGCGGCCGATGGCGGCGAAGGCCTGGGACAGATCGCCACCGCTGGCCGGCAGGAAGACGTGTGCGGGGCTGGTGGCGCACCGACCCAGCATCTTTTCAGCGTTACCACCCGCGGTGATCTGGAAGCCTACCGTGTAGACCACGACCCCCTGCGCCTTCATGGCCGTACACAGAGACTCGCCCTGAAGGAATGGATCACCGTTGGTGGCATTCTGATTGATCAGGTTGGAAGCGCTGCCCAGGCCCATGTCCTGGGCGATCACACCTGTACTATAGGCGGTGTTGAACTCACCGTCGGTCATGATGATGACGGCCTTGAGGGTTTGGGACGGTGCGTAAGGTCCGGCGGGCTGACTGGGCCACAAGCCGTTGAAGTTGGGCGACACCGTATACCAGCCCCAGCCGATCCCGATCTGGCCTGCGGTGGCCCCGGTAACACTCAGGCTGTTGATCAGGGATTTAATGCTGCTCTTGTCGCTCGACAGGGGGCGGACGACGGCCGCAGGGCACTGGCTGGACGGGTAGTTGGTTCCGACCCGGGATGTCGCCGGTGAGGCGTCCGTATAGCGCTGGGGGCCTGTGCGTTCACTGGCGCAGGAGCTGATCTCCAGCGCACGCAGTGATCCATAGGGATTGTAATAAACGCGCCACTGACATCCGTCATTTCCGCACCAGGCGGAGCCGCTGGACGAATAGGTTCCCCAGTTGACCCCGTTCACGCCGATGGAAAAGGTGTTGCTGGTGCTGTTGCCGACGATATAGGGCGAGCCATTGATCTGGGTCATACCCTTGACGCCCGTGATATAGACGCCGTCGCCGTTCTGGAGGTTGTGGCCGTTCGATGTGACGACCACCGAGCAGTCCGAGACGAGGCATTTGCGGATCGTGCCGCCGGATGAATAGCTGCTGTAGCCGGACGACGTGCTCAGGCTGTTCCAGAAGGATCCGTTCCAGGTTTCCAGCGAGAACGAATTCGCGCTGATGTATTTTACCCGATAGGCGCGGTCGTTGATCTGCGACATGCCGCTGACGCCATTGATCCAGATGAAGTCCCCGCTGGCAAAGCCGTGGCTGCTGGCGCTGACCACACCCGGATTGGCGCGGGTGATGTTGCTGATTGATTTGGACGAGCCGATCGTCCAGGCGGCATTGCTGATGTTGGTCGCCCCGATCGGCGTTCCCCGGGCCCCATTGGCATAGCCGCCGAGATTGACCCCGATCGAATAGGGCACGATGGCCATGCGCGTATAATAGGGCGTCTGCACATTCTGGACGACGATATCGACCAGTTCGTTGGCGGCGACCTTAAGGTCCTGGATCTTGCTGCCGGACATCGACCCGGTGATGTCGAGGACCAGGCTGACCTCGATGTTTTTCGACGACCGGTCCACCTCGGAATGGGCCCCGACGGGCAGATAGTCGTTCATGAATTTGCCGTAGGGCGGCAGAATGATGTTGGCGACCAGGGTTTTCACATCGACCTTGGATTGGGCGATCACCACGCTGTTGGCGTTTAGTGTGAAGGTGGTCAGGTCCTCCCGCAGGATAATGTCGGGATAGGCCTGCAGGTTGGCTCGCAGCGCTGATACGCCGACCCGGGTCAGGTCCACGTCGCTGGTGTACGGCGAGCGCGCGGCAGCAAGAGTCGCCGCGTCCAGGGCGTCCTGAAGGTTGATGCGCACGGTCGAGGCGCGATGAATGTCGACGCCGCCGACCGTCATCAGCACCAGGGCGGGCAGGCTGAGGGCGAAGATCATCGCGACATTGCCTGTCGCTTCGCGATGGAAACGGGCGGCAAAGTCCCGGGCGATCCTGCCGCAGGTTCTGATCCAGGTCACGACGCCCATGGTCTAGCCACATTGTAAACGGGCACAGGTCGACCCGCATCCCGCTGAAGATGGCAGGGTTCGGTTAAGGGATCGGATACCGCGAAGGTTAACGGCGGACAGATCGCTCCGGGCGCTGGTGCCAGTGTCAGCGTGAAATGCGCAGGGTCTCGATCGACCCGGCGATGCTGTCGAAGGCGTCAGCAATACCGCTGGCTCCGCTGACGTTGAAGAATTTGCCCTGGCCGGTGGCGCAGCTGCGCAGCAGGTCCTGGGTGCGCGTATCGACGCCGACGCCCACCGTGTAGATGGTGATGTCGCGCGCCTGCATATTGCGGCAGGTTTCAGCCAGACGACTGTCCATGGCGTCGCGACGCTGTTGACCCGAGGAGGCGGTCCCGACGCCGAGGCGTTGCTCGCCGATGTAGCCGACCCCGGCGTAGCGGGCGCGGTTGGGGTTGGGATAGACGTCGTTCACGTTCTCGCCGTCGGTCATGAGAATGGCGATCTTCTTCAGGCGTGGTTCGCCATAGGGCAGGCCGTCGCCGAACGGGGTGTTGGGCGACAGGGTGTGCCAGCCCCAGACCAGACCCATGGGGATGTTGGTGTTGCCGTCGGCGACCATATTGTCGATCGAGCGCAACAGGGCGTTATAGTCCGTGGTCAGCCGGCTTACCGGTTCGATGGTGCAGCCGCGATTGGGACCCCGACCACCACTGAAATCGGCGCTATTGTCATATTTCTGGGTCCGGCGTGAGCGCTTGTCCCAGTCCTTGTTGGCGTTGGTCGCGGCCAGACCGTCGTCAAGGTAATTGTTGTCGACCCGGTAATTTCGGTCCCAGTCCGAATAGTCGCCGGAGCGCCACCAGTCGCCGACATCCGGTTCGTCGGGCGCGAAATAGTGGACGAATTTGGTCGGGCGATTGCTGCTGGTCGGTGCGGTATCGAGTGTGTCGTAAGGATAGGGACGGCTCTCGACGCAGCCGGCCCAGCTCGTGCGCAGTCGGTTGAACAGGGCCAGACGGTTGGCTCCGCCCTGGAACATATAGTCGTTGCCCTCGGCCTGGGCGCTGCCGTCCATCCATGTAGCGTTCTGGTATTGGGTACCGATACGGACCGTCTGGGAGAACGGTACTACGGAAATGCGTACGGCGTCGGGTTCTGAGCTGCGAGCGGCGGCTGCCGCGAGACGACGCACCAGATTGCTGGCGGCGTCCTGGGCGGCGCGCAGTTTGCCGTCCCAGCGCATCGAGCCGGTATTATCGATGACCATGGCCAGTTCAATGCGCGAATTCGAGCGCATGACTTCGGCTCCGGCTCCAACGTCGATATCCCGGCCGAGGAACATGTTGGCGGCGATGGTGTCGACCCGGGCCTTGGCGGAGGAAACCACAGCGCCGTTGGTATTGAGCGTGAAGCTGACCTGGTTCTCGACCAGGCTCGTGTTGGGATAGGCCTGCATGTTGGCGCGCAGGGTGGCGAGTCCAATTTCGGTGAGGTGGATGTCGTCATTGTAGGCCGAACGCGCGGCGGCCAGGGTGGCGCTGTCCAGCGCGTCCTGCAGATTCATGCGAACCGTCGAGGCGCGGTGAAGGTCCACGCTGGCCAGGGCCATCACGCTTACCGCAGGCATGGCGAGTGCGAACATCAGCGCCACGCCACCGGCCTCGGCGCGCCGGAACCGCAACGCCTTCCTGCAGATTTTGGAGACGCGATAGCGCGCGGTCATCCTGCCAATTCCTCTGTAACCACGACCGACCACTGGTCCGCCATTCGTCGGGATTATGAGGTGGCGGGGTAAATGAACCCGCAGCAGGTGAGGTTAATGGCCCGGAAAGGGCCCGGAGTCGGCTTTCCGGGCCCCCTCAGAGGTAGTGTGGACCGACTACCAGCCGCAGTGCTGGCCCCGGTTCTGCTGGATCAGCCAGGTGTTCAGCGGGGCAAAATATTCGGTCACCGCTGAGGCATCATTGCCGGTTTCGCCGGTGAAGGCCGCCATGGCTTCGGGCCACGGCCGGGACTGACCCATCTCCATCATCGCATTGAAGCGCCGTCCGACGGCTTCGTTGCCATAGGTCGAACACCGGTGCAGCGGTCCCGTCCAGCCGGCCTGTTTGCAGGCGGCCCGCTGGAACTGGAACTGATAGATGTGGGCCAGGAAGTAGCGGGTGTAGGGCGTGTTGCCGGGGATGTGATATTTCGCGCCCGGATCAAAGGCGTTGGCTGGTCGCGGTCCCGGCGGCACCAGGCCCTGGTATTTCAGCATGTCGGCCGACCAGGCCGCATTGTAGTGGGCCGGGTCGGTCTTGCCGCTGAACACGTCCCAGCGCCAGCGGTCGACCATCAGGCCGAACGGCAGGAAGGCGATCTTGTCGAGCGCCATCTTCAGCAGGAAGGGGATGTCCTCTTCCGCGCCGGGCACGGTCTCGAGCAGGCCGATCTGGTGCAGATAGGTCGGGGTCAGGGCGGACAGGCCGATGAAGTCACCGATGGCCTCGTGGAAGCCGTCGTTTGCCCCGTTCCTGAACAGGAAGGGCTGATCCTTGTAGGCGCGCTGGTAGTAGTTGTGCCCCAGCTCGTGGTGGACGGTGTAGAAGTCGTCGGCATTCACCTGGGTACACATCTTGATGCGGATATCGTCGAGGTTGTCGACGTCCCAGGCCGAGGCGTGGCAGACGACCTCGCGGTCGCGGGGACGGGTGATCTGGCTGCGTTCCCAGAAGGTCTCCGGCAGCGGAGCCAGGCCCAGCGAGGTGTAGAAGCCCTCACCGGTACGAACCATCTTCGTCGCATCATAGCCGGCCCGGGTCAGCAGCTGCGTCATGTCATAGCTGGAGGTACCCCCGGTCGTCGGGGCCACGACGTCGTAGATATTACCCCACTGCTGCGACCACATATTGCCCAGTAGATCAGCCCGGATCGGTCCGGTCGCCGGCTGAACGGCGTCGCCGTATTTCGCATTCAGCCGGGCGCGGACATAGCAGTGCAGGTTCTCATAGAAGGGTTTGACCTGATCCCAGAGACGATCAGTCTCGGCCGCAAAGGCGTCCGGTTCCATATCGTAGCCCGAGCGCCACATTGCGCCTGTGTCGGCAAAACCCAGGTCGCGCGACCCTTCATTGGCAATCTCGACCATACGGACGTAGTCGTCGCGCATGACGGGTGAAATGGTGCGCCAACCCTCGTACAGAGCCTTGGTCTCGGCCGGATCACGACTCTCGGCCAATATGTCCGACGCATCGTCGAGCGTGATCTGTTGGCCCTTGTAGGTGAATTTTCCGGTGGCATAGGTCGAGTCCAGCCGGGTGGTGATCTCGGCCAGTTCGGCTGCGGCCCCCGGACGGTTAGGGGCCGGCAGGACGATGCCGAGGCGCAGCAGGTTCAGCTTGCGTCGCACGTCGTCGGCGACCTGGACATTGTTGAAGCGGGCGGCTTCGCCGGCCAGCTGAACCTGCAGTTCGGTGACCTGGGCATTGGCCCGCGACTCCAGCCACATGGTGTCAAAGGTGATGTTGGTGGCGCGCACCCACTGGACCCGGGCGGCATATTCGAACAGCTCGTCCAGTTTTGCCTCGGCATCGGCGACGAAGGCTGTCGCCCCGGCGGCGGTGACGGGGAAGGTCTCGGCGGCGGGGGCGGTCTCCTGCGAACCGGTCGCCGGAGTCGTCGCGCCGGTCATGCCCGCGCAACCCGCCGCGGCAAAAACAAGGGTGCAGGCGGCGGCGGCCGTCATCAACTGGCGCTTCATGGGGTGTCCTCCGGTTCGCCGGGGTTTCGATCCCCGGCTGGATTGAAGCGACATGGGACGCAAGTGCATCCGCCGCGTCAAGCGTGACCGCTCAGTGCAGGACGCAGGCGGCCAGTCCCTCATTACGCACGGTGCCCATCGCCGCCTGGACCCGGGAGGCCCGGCGGCGGACGTAGGGTCCCGGTGGGCTGGCCTTGTAGCGTCGGGGACTGGGCAGGATGGCGGCCAGCCGGGCGGCCTCCCCGGCGGTCAGTTGATCGGCCCCCTTGCCATACCAGTGGTGGGCGGCCGCCTCGGCTCCATAGACCCCCGGGGCCCACTCAGCGACATTGAGATAGACTTCCATGATCCGGCGCTTGGACCAGACGGTCTCGATCAGCACCGTATAGCCGGCCTCAAGGCCCTTGCGGACCCAGCTGCGTCCCGGCCACAGGAAGACGTTCTTGGCTGTCTGCTGGCTGATGGTCGAGGCACCGCGCACCCGGCGACCCCGGGCGTTACTGTCCATCGCCTTCTCGATCGCCTTGAAATCGAATCCGTCGTGGGCACAGAAGCGCGCGTCCTCCGAGGCGATCACGGCCTCGACCAGACGGGGCGAGATCCTGTCGAGCGCGCGCCAGCGGTAGTCGAGCCCGGACCCGGCTATCGCCTGCCGAACCATCAGAAACGTCGTCGGTGGCGGGACGAGCGCGTGGACCAGCACACCGCCGATCGGCAACAGCGCCAGGATCAGCACAGTGAGCAGAATCGACTGTTTGAGTTTCATGATGCCAGAGGCCCCCGCCATGGGGTCCATGTTCGTGATCCTGCGCAAGGACGCAAGGCGTCAGGTTCCGCTGATGCCGGCCTGACCGTCTTCATCGGCCCAGGCGACCGCAGCGCCGTCTGAGCGCATGGCCAGGGCCGTTATGGCGCTGCCCTTTTCAGATTTGATGAAATCAAGCCCCTGCCCGGCAGGATCGGCCCGCCAGACCCGCCCGTCGTTCAGGCCCGCCGCCAGCAGTCCCAGGTCGCTCCGGGCGGCCACGACGGTGACCAGGCTGGACTCGTCATAGCCGATCTCGGTCGCCTCGCGGCCCATCGGTCCGTTGCTGCCGATGAAGGGCCACAGTACCGCGCCCTGGGCTCCGGCCGTGGCCAGGAGCTGGCCGTTCGACAGGAAGGCCATCGACCGGACCTTGGACGGATAGCCGCCCATGCGCAGGTTCTTGGCGTCCTTCAGTCGCCAGCCGTGCATCTGGTTGTCCTGCATGGTGGTGACGACAAAGGCCCCGTCAGGTGAATAGGCGACACCGGTATGAGAGCCGGCCCATTTGAGCAGGGTCGGCTTCTGGTCGGCGATCCGCGCCAGCCACAGGGCCGCGCCGCCATAGGTCGAGGTGGCGATACGGCGGCCCTTCGGCTCGAAGGCCACGCCGGACACCGTCCGTTCGTGCTGGAAGTCGCGACGGAATTTGGGGGCGGCGCTGTCGATCACCGACAGGGTCCGTCCGGCCGAGAAGGCGATCAGCCCCGAGGTGGGCGAGGCGTCGACGGCGTCGATCCACTGTCCCCTGGCGGCGGCCAGTTCGGTCACCGCGTCGCGGCGGCTCCAGACCAGTCGGCCATCATCGCCGCCGGTGATGACACCGTCGCCGGACGGGTGCCCGGCAGCACAAAGGATGACGCCGTCGTGGGCGTCGAGGCGCTCGCCACTGGCGAACCGCACCGAGCCATCGCCCAAAGCGAAGACCGCGCCGGTGCCGTCGAACAGGGCGGCGGTAACCTGGGCATCGAATGTGAATTTCATCAGTGGGTCCCCTGACCCTCGCCGAAGCCGAAGCCGGAGCCGGCGACGCGCGGCTGGCAGCGGATCAGCCGTGAGTCGGCCACGGCCGCCTGCCGATGGACGACGGCCAGCTGATATTCCGGATCGCGGACCATGGCGATGAAGCTTTCGGCGGTCTCGTAGCGGACGATGAAGGCCAGATCCCAGGCCTCGTCGGCGGGACCGATCAGGGTCAGTTCGGGGCGACCCAGCCAGATCTGGCTGCCACCCGACCGGGCGAAGGGCGCGGCCGCGGCGCGGCCATAGGCAGCATAGGCCTCGGCCCCGGTCCGGGCCGCGGCATGGTCGGGGTGGTCAGTGGGATAGGTGGCGGTCTCGAGAAACCGTACCAGATTGATCATGGCGATCGGCTGGTCGGCGGGCAGGTCGCGGAAGGCCGCCATGGCCTCGCGGGTCGGATCGATGAAGCCGGTCATGCGGCGCAGGCCTCGAACCCGGCCTTCAGCGCCGCCTCGTCCAGATCGCGACCGATGAAGACGGCGCGGCTCCAGCGCCGTTCGTCGGGGCCCCATTCGCGTTGCAGGTCTCCCTCGAGGATCATGTGCACGGCCTGGAACACCAGCCGCCGGTCCTCGCCCTCGACGTCGATGATACCCTTGGCGCGCAGGATGTTCTGACCCTGCTCGCCCAGCAGACGGTCCAGCCAGGCGGTGAATTTCGCGCCGTTCATCGGGCCGTCGACCGATAGGGAGATGCCCTTGATGTCGTCCTCATGGGCATGGCCGCGGGCCCCGTGCCCGTGCCCATGGTCATGATGGTCGTGACCACAGTGTTCGTCGTGCACATGACCGGCCTCGCCATGGGCCGGATTTGCGAACTCGGGATTGATGTCGAGGATACGCTCCAGGTCGAAGCCGCCGAGGCCGAGGATTTGATCCAGCGGCACATCGGCCCGCTCGGCCCGGGTGATCGGAGCCAGCGGGTTCAGTTTTCTCAGCCGGGCCTCGACGACGGCCAGTTCCGCCTCGCTGGCCAGATCGACCTTGTTGAGGATGATGCGGTCGGCGAAGGCGACCTGTTCGCGAGCCTCCTTCGAGTCGTCCAGCCGGGCCATCACGTGTTTGGCGTCGACCAGGCAGGTGACACTGTCCAGCTGCGTCTTCGCCTTGACGTCCTCGTCGACGAAGAAGGTCTGGGCCACCGGGCCCGGGTCGGCCAGGCCGGTGGTCTCGACGATAATGGCATCGAAAGCGGGCTGGCCCGGGCGCTGGCGCTTCATCAGGCCGGCGACGACGCGGATCAGGTCGCCGCGCACCGTGCAGCAGACGCAGCCGTTGTTCATCTCGAACACGTCCTCGTCGGCCCCGACCACCAGATCGTTGTCGATGCCGATCTCGCCGAACTCATTGACGATGACGGCATAGCGCTTGCCGTGATCCCCGGTGAGGATGCGGTTCAGCAGGGTGGTCTTGCCGGCCCCGAGGTAGCCGGTCAGGACGGTGACGGGGATCTTGTCTGCGTTCGGAGAGGTCATGCCGGGCTAGATGGCGGCTCACAGTGGCCTTGTGAAGACGTCAGCAGGCCGGACAGTCGGGAAGGGTGTCGGTTTCCAGCTGCACGGTCGTGTGACCGATGCCGAAATCGCGGCGGGCCAGGGTCTGGGCCTCGGCCAGCAAAACGGACGCGTCGGCCCGGTCGTGCACCAGATGGGCGGTCAGGGCCGCTTCGGTCGTCGACAGGCCCCAGACGTGAAGGTCGTGCACTTCACGCACGCCCGTCAGGTTCAGCAGGGCGGCGCGCAATTTCGTCATGTCGACGTTACGCGGTGCGGCGTCCAGCGCCAGGTGGATCGAGTCCTTGAGCAGGCTCCAGGTGCCGATCAGGATCACAGCCACGATCGCCAGACTGACCAGGGCATCGAGGATCGACCATCCGGTGACCATGATGACGGCTCCGGCGATCACCACGCCGATCGAGATGCCGGCGTCAGCCATCATGTGCAGATAGGCCCCGCGGGCGTTCAGGTCGGTGTGCTGGTCGCGCATGAACAGCAGGGCCGTGCCCAGATTGATGACGAAGCCGATGCCGGCCACGATCATGATGACACCGGACATCAGCGGAGCCGGGTCGGCCAGCCGCTGTACGGCCTCGAAAGCGATAGCCCCGCAGGCGAAGATCAGCAGCAGGGCATTGGCCAGCGCTGCCAGCACCGTCGCCTTGCCGAAACCGTAGGTCAGGCGTGAGCCCGCCGCCCGCCGCGCCAGCACCGCCGCGCCTCCGGCCATGGCCAGCCCCAGCACATCGGACAGATTATGGCCCGCATCGGCCATCAGAGCGGTCGAGCCGCTCCACAGGCCGGCGCCGAATTCCACGCCGACGAAGGCCAGGTTGACCAGCAGGCCCAGTCCATAGCGCCAGTCGCCGGTGTCGACCGGTCCGTGGTTGTGGCCGCCATGCCCGTGGCTATGTCCATGAGCGTGGTTGTGGCCGTGATGATCGTGCGAAGCGCCCATACGACCGACTCTAGTGACGGTAGAGGATAACGAGAAGGGCCAGAACGATCAGGATCAGGCCGAGGATCGCTCCCTCGTACCGTGCCCAGCGTTCGAGGCGCAGAATCGAGGCTCCGGCGTGGGCCATGGCCGTGAACACAGCCATGCCGGAGATGGTGCCCAGCAGAAACATCAGCGTCAGCAGCGCCAGAGTCGGCAGTCCGGCCGTGGCCGAGCGCAGATACAGGGGCAGCAGAACCTCGCCCGGCGACAGCGCCATCATGGTGATCAGGCCCAAAAGGGCGGTCCGGTCCGACACGGCGGGCCGGGGCTGTTCCAGCGCCGCCTCATCCCCGGGGTCCGGTGCCACCAGCAGGGCGCGGATCAGGTAAAACAGGCCGAACATCAGCAGCAGGCCCGCCGACAGGTGCGGCAGCAGGCCCCGGACCCATTGATCCAGCGCCAGGGCTGCGCCGACGATCAGGACGCCGACGAGGGCGGTGGAGATGATGTGGGACAGGCCTGCGGCGGCGACGGCCCCCAGGGTCTGTTGTGAACTCCAGCGCTGGGCCCGTCCGATCAGCACGAAGGGCAGCCAGTGGGTCGGCAGGGCGGCATGCAGGAAGGCCGCCGCGAACCCGCCGCCCAGCAGGGAGAGCAGAACGGGGTGTTGAAGGTCGGGCGGTGACATCATCCGCTCAATAGCGTGTTACTTTATAACGGTCGAGAGAAATTCTGACGTTAGCGGTAGAGCCGCCCGCGATCCAGCGGCAGACCGGAGGAGCCGGGCCGCCGCTTGCGGGCCACGGTCTGGTAGACCAGCACCGCGCCGCGTTCGAAGCCTTTAGCGAACAGGGCAAAATAGATCTGCCACAGACGTGTCCGTTCAGCCCCGGCCATGGCCTCGGCCCGGTCGCGGTTCGCATACAGGCGGGCGGCCCAGTGGCGCAGGGTCAGGGCGAAATGTTCGCGCAGGTCCTCGACGTCCAGCACCTCGAACCCGTGGCGACCCAGGTTGGTCACTGTCATGCCCAGCGTATCCAGCTCACCGCCGGGAAAGATAAAGCGGGTGATCACGCGGGTGGTCGCCGTCGGCCGCAACGGCCCCTTGCCACCGCGCCGCACCGAGGCCTGGTGGAAGTAGAGCCCGCCCGGCTTCAGCAGGTGTCGCATCTGCTCGAAGTGACGGTCGTGGTTGGCGAAGCCGGCGTGTTCGAACATCTCGACCTGGGCGATGGCGTCGTAGGCCTCCGCCCCGTCGACCTCTCGATAATCGCGCAGCTCCAGGGACACCCGGTCTTCGAGACCCAGCCGGCTGACCTTGTCGCGTGCGAACTCCAGCTGGGCCCGGGACAGGGTCACACCATGAACGGTCACCCCGTAGTGTTGCGCCGCGTGGCAGGCCAGACCGCCCCAGCCACACCCGACATCGAGCAGGTGCTGTCCCGGCTTCAGGTTCAGCTTGCGGCAGATCAGGTCCAGCTTGTGCGTCTGGGCCTGGTCCAGTGTGCTGTCGGTCTCGGGGAAGACGGCGCTGGAATAGACCATCTCCGGATCGAGAAAGAGGTCGTAGAAATCATTGCCGACATCATAGTGGAAACCGATGAAATCCCGGTCGCGCCGCGCGGCCCGGACCCGGCCCACGCCATCATCACCGCTGGCGTCCCATGCCGGCAGGACCGCCACAGGGTCGCGGCCGTCAAACAGGAAGGGCAGGGCCAGCCGGGCCAGCAGGCCCTTGTCCACGCGGCGGGCCAGATGCACCGCCCGTCCGTGCTCCCAGCGATCCGCGGCCTCGAGTGGACTGCCGCCTTCTATGGCCAGGTCGCCACCGGCGAACAGTTCGAACAGGGTCATCAGCCGGGGTCTGAACAACAGTCGCCGCAGGGCGGACGGCCGGGCCACGACGATGCAGATATCGTCGCGCGCGCCGGGACCCAGCGGCAACACCTCTCCGTTCCACAGCCGGATCGACAGGTCCGCCTGCAGCCACTCGGCGACATGGACGATGATGCGGCGCGCGGCCTGAATGCGGCGATCCGCTCCGTCCGTCATGGGTCGCAACAATCCTCGGTTCGTATCCAGATTTGGCACGCGGACGGAAAAGCGGCTAGGCCGGGCACTGAATTCGCGGATCGCAGGGTGTTTCCGCCCCGTTTCACGTTGACTCCGCGAGCCCTGTCCGTATATGTCGCCGCTCTTCGCCCGCGGGGTTTGCCCGGCGGGCCATTCTTTTTTGCGTTTACGCTGAGGCTTCAAGATGTACGCGGTGATCAAGACCGGCGGCAAGCAGTACCGGGTCCAACCGGGCGACGTTATCGTCGTCGAAAAGCTGGACGGTGATGCGGGTGCCGAGATGTCGTTCGGCGACGTGCTCATGCTGGGCGGCGACAAGGGTGTGACCCTCGGCGCGCCCATGATCTCCGGCGCTTCGGTCGCCGCGACCCTGGTCGAGACCCGCAAGGGTGAGAAGATCAAGATCTTCAAGAAGACCCGTCGTCAGGGCTATCGCCGCACCAACGGCCATCGTCAGATGGAATCGGTCCTGCGCATCACCGGCATCGCCGGTGCCGGCGAGACCGCCAAATGGGACGGCACGGTCGGTATGATGACCAAGGCCGAGATGAACCTCCGCGCCCGTGGCCTGGCCCCGCGCGTCGACGAGACTGAAGCCAAGCCGGCCAAGGTCGCCAAGGCTGCTCCGGCCAAGAAGGCCGCTGCGCCCAAGGCTGCCCCGGCCAAGAAGGCTGCGGCTCCCAAGGCTGCAAAATCGGAAACCAAAGCCGCTCCCGCCAAGAAGGCCCCCGCCAAGAAGGCGGACAAGGCCGGCGACGACGCTTAATCAGAGTTCAACCCGCGCCTCAGACGGTGCGATGCGCGCAAGCGCAAACCTAAAGAGTGACGGAGCAGACCTATGGCTCACAAAAAATCCGGTGGTTCGTCGCGTAACGGTCGCGACTCCGAGTCGAAACGCCTCGGCGTGAAGAAATTCGGCGGCGAGCGCGTGCTGGCCGGCAACATTCTCGTGCGCCAGCGCGGCACCACCTTCCATCCGGGTGACAACGTCGGCCTTGGTCGCGATCACACCCTTTTCGCTCTTATCCACGGCGCGGTGAAATTCACCACCAAGCGTGGCGGCCGTTGTTACGTGTCGATCATGCCGGCCAACGACACTGTGGCGATGGCCGCCGAGTAACGCGAAACGGATATCTCCCGGATCGCGCAAGGCTCGAAGAGCTGCGATCCGGACCAGGGAATATTTCCGCGGGGAGTCTGGATCAACCAGGCTCCCCGTTTGCGTTTCCCCGCCTCGAAGCCCGCCCGAGCCCTGATTCAAGGACGGTGGTGCAAAGTCTGAGGCGACATCATGTGCGTGATCGAACCCACTCCCGTCATCGAGACGCGGCGACTGGTGCTGCGGGCCCCCGGTATGAGCGACCTTGAGCGCCTGGCAGCCCTGGCCAATGACGCCGATATCGCCCGCATGACCCTGCGGATGCCGCATCCCTATGCGGTGACCGACGCCGAAGCCTTCCTGCACAATGTTCAGGTCCAGGATCCGCGACGCAGTGCCACCTTCCTGATCGAACACGAAGACCTCGGCCCAGTTGGCGTGATCGGTCTGTTCGAGGACGGGGATCCGATGCCTGAAACCGGCTACTGGATCGGCCGTCCGTTCTGGGGACGCGGTTTCGCCACCGAGGCCCTGGAAGGCGCTCTGGTCTGGGCCAGTCGTCAGTGGAAGCGGCGTGCCCTCGTGGCCGGCCATTTTGCGGATAATCCGGCGTCGGGGCGCGTGCTGGAAAAAGCGGGTTTCCTCTACACCGGCGAGACGCGGCGTGCCTTCAGCCGTTCGCGCAATGCAATGACGGACACGCGTCGGATGGTCTGGCTCGCCTGACGGGGCTCTAGCCGAACAGGGTTGGTCCGAACACGGCCGCGATGGCGACGGCTCCGCCGATGAAGGCGGCGATGGCTCCGGCGATGAAGGCCCCGGCGGTGCGCATCTGTCGGCGCCTAAGTCCGCCCGTGCGAACCGAGCGGATGATGACGAACGGGGCCCGGTCAAAGGCTTCGGATCCCGAAATGTTGTGCTGGGACATCGACTGTCTTTCCGGTGAACTTGCCCCCCTGGGCGCACGCAGAGCAAAGCGGGCGCGATAGGGCCAAAGGATGGCGAACGCCGGTCATCAACCGATACGTGATCGCCGGAACGGGCGATCAGGGTCTTTTTTGGGGACTGTGCGCCTAGCCGCAGAAAATCAGCCGACCGCTGTAGGCCCGGTAGTAGCCACTGACCGGATCATAGGAACGGTAGCTGGCGCGGCACCAATCGATCCGTCGCGCATCGCGATTCCCGTAGTGTCCGGCACGACCACCATCGTCCGGATAGATCAGGTCTGGGCGACCATAGGCCCCGTACCAGGCCGTTCCGTTCTCGTAACCGCGCGTCCGGTAGGACGCATGGTCCTGTCGGCCCCCATGAACCGGATAACGGTTGTGGGCCCGGTCATAACCGAAGCGGCCATAATTGTAGCTGGGGGTGGAGCGGACGTGATGCCGCTGGTCACGCCAGTCGGCCCCGCAGTCGCTTCGTCCGGCATCCCAATAGGCGTCACACCGATAGTCGCCGGGCCGGTCCAGTTGGCTACGCCAGTCAAAGGCCGATGGGGCCCAGTTCCGACTCTGGTGCGCAGGCTCGTAGACCGGGACCCGCGAGACATAGTGTTGTGCGGCGGCCGGGCTGGCAGCCAGGAACAGGCCGCCGGTGATCAGGACAGCGAAGAACGGGGCGGGGCGATGCATGGCAGACTCCCGGGAATGACCGACCCGTTGGGTGGGGCCGGTTGGACGCAGGGCAGGGTTACAGGGTGACGCTGACTGTGCGGCCACCACGGGTTACGACGCGGCGCATCAACACGATGCGATCGCCTCCCGCGCTGACCGGTGTGATGATGAACCAGCCGCCGTCGGGCAGGTCCGTGAAGGTGAAACGATCATTGTCGCAGGTTGTTGACCGCACGAAGGATCGATAGTCGGCATTGGGATCAGACACGGTCCGGCTGCGCACGATGGCTTCCGGCACAGCCGCGCGATCGATCGACCCGTACAGGGTGTAGAAACGGGCCCGGGTGTAGGGCGTGTCCGGCGTCAGGGCCACCGAGCCGGTGCACTCATAGATCTGGCCGTCCTGACGGTAGTCGACCCGTCCCTGGATGACGGCGCGGCCTGATCGCGCCGACCAGGCGAAATCATTGGTGTTGAATGCCGCAGACGGTGGCGGCCCGATTCGAACAGGCCCGGGAGTCGATGCGCAGGCCGATCCGAGAACGGCGACGGCGGTGAGAACAAGGGCGAGGGGCGGACGGACCGACATGGGGGCTCTCCGGGTTTTCGTCTGGCAGGCGACTTCGATACCACGCTTAACGCCGCGGCCAAGGTCAAGGTTGCGACACATGAGCCTGTGGGCCACAAGCGCGCAAACGACCGGGTTCAAATCCGGCTCCGGAAGCGCTTTCAGGACCCCCTATGACCGTGACATTTGCCGACATTCAGGCCGCGCAGCAATGTATCGCCGGACAGGTCGATCGAACGCCCGTGCGCCATTCCCGCCGCCTGTCCCAGCTGACCGGTGCCGAGGTCTGGGTTAAATACGACAATCTTCACTTTACCGGCTCGTTCAAGGAGCGGGGAGCCCTGAACCGGCTGAGCCAGCTGACGCCGGACGAGCGCAAGCGCGGGGTGATCGCGGCCTCGGCCGGGAATCACGCCCAGGCTCTGGCCTATCACGGTGGTCGGCTGGGCGTTCCGGTCACCATTGTCATGCCGGTCGGGACACCGTTCGTGAAGGTCGACGGTACCCGGGCCCACGGAGCGACGGTCGTGATCGAGGGCGCGGATTTCAGCGGCGCGACCGAAGAGGCCCGACGGCTTCAACAGGCCCACGGCTATGTCTTCATTTCCGCTTTTGATGACGAAGGCATCATCGCCGGTCAGGGCGTTTGCGCCGTCGAATTTCTTGAGGATGCTCCGGATCTCGACGCGCTGATCATTCCGATCGGCGGCGGCGGCCTGATTGCCGGATGTTCGATCGCGGCAAAGGCGATCAAGCCTGACATCCGCATCTTCGGTGTCGAGGCCGCCATGTATCCGTCCTTTCTGGCCCGGCGTCGGGGCGAGACTCCGAAATGCGGCGGCGCGACCATCGCAGAAGGTATCGCGGTCAAGGCCGTCGGCGAGATTCCGTTCGCCCTGGCCGACCCGCTGGTCGAGGACGTGCTGGTCTGTGAGGAGGAACATTTCGAAAAGGCCGTTGCCTTCTATGCGACCCTCGAAAAGACGGTTGCCGAAGGGGCCGGTGCCGGGGGTCTGGCCGCCCTTCTGGCCTATCCCGACCGCTTCAGGGGCATGAAGATCGGCCTGGTGCTTTGCGGCGGTAATATCGACGCCCGCATGCTGGCGGTAGTTCTGAACCGGGAAATGGTTCGTGAACGGCGTCTGGTCGTATTCCGGATTCTCAGTGACGATCGGCCCGGCATCCTGTCGACGATGGCGGCGGTGATCGGCGATGTCGGGGGTAATATCATCGACGTCGTTCACAACCGCCTCGCGCTCGATGTTCCGGCCAAGGGGGCGGAGTTCGACATCATGGTCGAAACGCGCGATAGCGCCCATGCCGACGCGATCGGTCAGGCCTTGAAGGATAAGGGTTATGCGCTTCGGATGGGGTAGGGCTGCGGCCCTTTCACTGGGTCTCCTGACCGCAGCCTGCGGCGGCGAGGCCGCTCCGGATGCTGATCTGGCTGCCAATGCCAGGGCGGCCGATTTCTTTTTGAAGAACAACGCCCGTGTCGATGGCGTCCAGACCCTGCCGTCCGGTCTGCAGTACAAGGTGATCGTATCGGGTCCGGCGAACGGGCAGAGCCCGGACGGCAACGATCTGGTCCGTGTCGACTATGAGGGCGCACTGACCGACGGCACGGTATTCGACAGCTCCTTCGCCCGGGGCACGCCCTATGTCACCACGCCGGCGGATGTGGTGCCCGGCTGGACCGAGGCCCTGCAGCGGATGAAGGTCGGGGACGAATGGATCCTCTATATCCCGCCGGAACTGGGGTATGGCGAACGCGGTGGCCCGCCTAAGATCCCGGGCAATGCCGTGCTGGTGTTCCGTCTCAAGCTTCTGGATGTGGCTCATACGCCCGGCGGCGGCACCGGCGTGGGACAGGCGATGGGCTGAGGCCATCTAGCGGACCTCACCCCGCCATTCGGCCAGCACGTCGGCGTCCTGTTCCACGTCCAGTCGGGCCGCGGTCAGGGATGCGAAGGCGTCCGCCTCAAGCAGGCGCGACAGGGCCCAGACCGACGCGCCGCGCACCAGTGGTGCCGGGTCGTCCAGCAGACGTTGTGTGGGCGGGATCAGGGCCGCGTCGGCGCTGTTGCCGATCGCATACAGAACATTGCGCACGAACCGGTCCCGGCCGATGCGCTTGACCGGGCTCTTTGAAAACAGGGTCCGGAATCCGGCGTCGTCCAGCGCCACCAGTTCCGACAGCTGCGGAGTCGTCAGACCGTCGCGCGCCTGAAGCCGCGACTCGCGGGAGGCCGCCGCGAATTTGTTCCACGGACAGACCGCCAGACAGTCGTCGCAACCATAGATGCGGCTGCCGGTCGCCGTCCGGAACTCCAGTGGCCAGGGGCCGGGGAATTCGATGGTCAGATAGGACAGGCACCGTCGCGCATCCAGCTGGAACGGGGCCGGAAAGGCCCGGGTCGGACAGACGTCGAGACAGGCGGTGCAGCTGCCGCAATGTTCGTCTCCCGGGGCGTCGGCGGGTAGGTCGGCGGCGCTGAGGATGACGCCCAGGAACAGCCAGTTGCCCTGTTCGCGAGACAGCAGGTTGGTGTGTTTGCCTTGCCAGCCGAGCCCGGCGCGCTGGGCCAGCGGCTTCTCCATCAGCGGAGCGGTGTCGACGAAAACCTTGACGTCCTCGCCGGTCCGGGCCGCGATCTGCCCGGCCAGGGTCTTCAGCCGCCCCTTGATCAGCTCGTGGTAGTCGTCGCCCCGGGCATAGACTGAAACATAGCCGGCCGATCGGTCGTCCAGTTCGGGCAGGGGGTTGTGGTCGGGACCATAGTTAAGGCCGAGGACGATGGCGGTCCTGGCTTCGCTCCACATGGCGGTGGGATGGGCGCGGCGCGCCAGCGTCGTCTCCATCCATCCCATCTCTCCGTGGCGGCCCTGTTCGACGAAATGCGCCAGCCGCTCGCCCGCGCTCCACGGCGCATCGGCCGAGGCGAAACGACAGGCGTCGAAACCCAGTGCGGTCGCACTGTCTCTGATGGATTGCCGAAGGTCGGAGGCCATGGGCGTCGTTTGACGCTCCCGGGACTAGAAGTCGAGGTCAGCGTAGTGCGGAGCCGGCTGAAGGCCCTGGAAGCGGTCGGTCAGCAGGGGCCGGAAGCAGGGCCGCGATTTCAATTTCATGTACCAGGTCTTCAGCGCCGGATAGGTGCCCCAGGCGATCTCGCCGAAATAATCGAGTACCGACAGATGGGCGGCGGCAACCAGATCCGCCTGGCCGAGACGGCGTCCGGCCAGCCAGTCGCGTTGCGTCGCCAGAGCCTCCATCATGGCCAGATGGGTTTTCAGTGCATTGCGGCCTTCCCGTAGCGCGCGTGCTTCAGGCGGTCCCAGACGCAGCAATGGTTTTTCCATTCGCTCGTGCAGGAGGACGGCATTGACCTCGTCGGTAAAGCGGCGGTCGAACCATGCCACCAGCCGGCGGTGTTCGGCCCGTTCGACGGGATCGGCCGGCAGCAGAAAAGGACCCTTTGCCCGATCTTCCAGCCATCCGAGGATAGCTCCGGCCTCAAGCAGCGTCAGGGGGGCTCCGGCCTCGGTGGTCTGCACAACGGGGGGCATCCCGGAAGGGTTCAGATCCTCAAGCGGGCAGCCCGGTTCCCATGGTCGAACCAGGACTTCAGACCAGTCCGTGCGGGATTCACCCAGGGCGAGGCGCGCCGTGCGCGAACCCGGATCGAAAGGGAAATGAAACAGAACGCAGGCCGACATGGATTATCCATGCGCTCGCGGGCCTTAATCGCTCGTTAGTGACGTCTCGGCAGCGGGTCGGTTACGACCAGGGGCCCGCGGCCCCCTTTTGCGTGAGTTCCGGATCCGGTTCCGGTTCGGCATCGCCGTCCGCCGCGCAGGTATCAACGGCCCCGGCCTGACCTCTCGGGTCGGGGTGGATCAGGATGTCGGCGGCGGGAAAGGCGACCAGCAAACGGTTTTCGGCCTCGACGATGATGTCGTGGGCGGCCTTGAGGGTCAGGCCTGGGTCCATATCGATATGCATCTGGATCATCAGGACCGGGCCGGCCATTCGGGTGCGAAGCTGATGCACGCCGGAAATTCTCGGGTCGGACAGGACAGCAGTTGTGATGGTGATGCGATCGGCGTCGGACACGGCCCGGTCCAGAAGATGGTCAGCCGCGGTTCTCACCAGACCCAGCGCGCCCCAGAACAGCCAGACGGACACCACCAGCCCGGCGGCCGCGTCCAGTCCGGGGGCCTGCAGAAAGGCTCCCGAGGCCACGCCGATCAGTACGACGACGCTGGCAGCCAGATCGGCGGTATAGTGGGCGCGGTCCGCGGTGACGGCCATCGACTGGCTGCGCTTGATGGCGCGGGTCTGCATCCACACCAGTCCGAGCGTCAGGACGATCGAGATCAGGATCACCGACACCCCCCAGACTCCGGCCGTGATCGGGCGAGGGTCCAGGATGCGTTGCAGGGCTTCCCAGCCAACGAATACAGCTGAGGCGAAGATCAGTCCCGACTGGATCAGCGCCGCCAGGGCTTCGCCCTTGCCGCGCCCGAAGCGATGCCGCTCATCCGCCGGGCCCGCGGCCCAGCGTACGGCGACGAAGGTCACCAGGGACGCCACCAGGTCGAGCGTGGAATCCAGCAGGGAGGCCAGGATCGACACCGACCCCGAGGCTCCCAGTGCAAAGGCCTTGAGTGCAATCAGCACAATCGCAACCCCGACGGAGAGTCGGGTCACGTTGTGGGTGGCGAGTTGGGCGTCAGCGGGCGTGCCCGGGGGCGGGTATCCGGTGCGGGTCATCCCCGCCTTGTCGCCGATAGAGGCCGCCTTGCCAATGGCAAGCGGTATCGAGTCGGCAATGCGGTTAATGTTCTGTAAGGGTTGTCGTCGCTGAAGGGCTTCGCCAATGTCTGGTGTCGGGACGCGGGATCAATCCGGGAGGCAGTGTGCAGGTCATCGGTGAGGTCGCTGGGCGCTGGATCCGGCGTAATGAGGCGCTGGAGCGACTGGGGATCAAGACCCAGACCCTGTATGCCTACGTCAGTCGTGGCCGGGTTGTGGCCCGGCCAGACCCCGCCGATTCACGACGCAGTCTGTATGACGCCGAGGCCATCGAACGTCTCCAGCGCGGGGAGATTCCGCCCGCCGGTGCCGTCACGGCTCCGGAACGATCCGCCCCCCGGGGCGAGGCGGACATAGCTTCATCGCTGAGCGTGGTGGCAGACAACCGGTTGTTCTATCGTGGACTGGACGCAGCCCAGCTGGCGCAACAGGCGACGCTGGAGGAGGTGGCCTGCCGCCTGTGGGGCGGGCGTGACGCCGGTCTTTTCACAGGGCTCAAGCCGCGCGTGGACGGGGTCATCGGCATGTCGATCCGGGCGCGTCTGTTCGCGAGCCTGGCCCGCCGGGCGGAAGAGGACGTCACGTCACTGGATTGCGACGGCGAACTGCTGCGGGGGCAGGCGGCCTCGATCCTGAACGAGGTCATAGACGCCGCGGCCGGACCCGGTCCGCGGCTTCATTTCCACCAGCGACTGGCCCGGGGCTGGAAGACACTCGACCGCGACTCCCATTTGATCCGCCGTGCCCTGGTTCTGGCCGCAGACGAAGGACAGGATCCCGCGGTTCTGGCGGTCCGGTCTGCCGCCGGCGCGGGGGCACCGATCGCCGGTGCGGCATTGGCGGGCATCACCACCGTGGTCGGTTCGGCGCTTATGCGCGATTTCATCGAGGTTTCGGCCTGGGCCGTGGAGGCGCGGCGTGATCCGGCCGGGGCGACGCAGCGACGCTTTCAGGAGACCGGTAATCTGCCGGGATTTTCGGAGTCTTCCGAGGGGGATGCACGGGCGATGGCCTTGCTGGCCGCGGCCGACCTGCCCGCCGACCTTGCGGCGGTGATATCCGAAGGGGAGGCGGCGACCGGCGGGCGGGCGACCTTCACCATGGCGCTGGCCATTGTCGCGCGGCGGCTGGAATTGCCCCGTGAGGCCGCGGCGGACATGTTCCTGCTGGGGCGGCTGACCGGTCTTCTGGGCCATGCTGTGGACCAGGTGATGAACGGCTCGCCAATCCGGGCACGACTGCGCTATGTGGGTCCAGAACCCGGCGCGAACTGATCCCGCCGAACCCTATCGGAGCGTTCATGGCGGACTGGCTGGCGGCGATCGTTCTTGGCCTGGTTGAGGGGCTGACGGAATTCATTCCGGTGTCCTCAACAGGTCACCTGCTTCTGACCCAGAAGCTTCTCGGCCTGACGGATCCGCGCTGGACCTCATTTATCGTGCTGATCCAGATGGGGGCCATACTCGCGGTCGTGGCCCTGTATTTTGCCCGGCTGTGGAAGGTGCTGATCGGGCTGCCGACAGATCCGAAAGCGCGTCATTTCGCCATCAGCGTGCTGATCGCCTTTCTGCCGTCCGTGCTGGTCGGCCTGCTTTTGTACGACTTCATCAAGCTCGTGTTGTTCGACAGTGTGACCGTGATCTGCGTGTCCCTGATCCTGGGCGGGTTCGGCCTGCTGATCCTGGAAAGAATTGCTCCGGCACCGAGTGCGGCCGACGCCATGACCCTGTCCTGGAAACGCTCCCTGGGGGTCGGTCTGTTTCAATGTCTGGCGGTGATCCCGGGCGTGTCCCGCTCAGGGGCCACCATTGCCGGCGGCCTGACGCTGGGTCTCGACAAGCGCGCGGCCGCTGAATTTTCCTTCTTTCTGGCCATCCCGACCATGGTTGCGGCCTCGACCTGGGACATTGTTCAGAGCGGGGCCGCGATTGACTGGAGTTTCGGCGAAATCATCGCCATCGGCTTTGTCGTGTCGTTTGTGAGCGGCTGGGTCGTGGTCAAGGCGATGGTCGATTTCGTCGCCCGCCATGGCTTTGCGCCCTTCGCCTGGTGGCGGATCGTCATCGGCGTTATCGGCCTGGGACTGGTCTGGGCCGGAGTCGCCTGACGCGACCGGGCCTTCAGGCCGGGTTTTCCGCAAATTGGCCGCCGCGACGGTAGCGCCATAGATAGGACGGTGCGATGGCGTCGAGGCCGGTCGGTTCAATGCCGAGCGCGGCCAGGCCTTCCGCGTCCGGGCTGACAACGTTGTCGGTCTCCAGCATCTTCACCTGATCCGTGGTCAGCGCAGGCGCGAGACCGACCAGGGCGGTCAGCTGGGCCAGGCCACCGATCATGCGGGCGACGAAGAAGGGCAGGGGCACCAGCGGGCGCTGACGGTTGGTTTCACGCAGAACCAGTTTCAGCACATCCTCGAAGGTCAGGACTGCCGGCCCGCCCAGCTCGAAGGTGCGACCGGCGGCATCAGAACGCACCACGGCCCGGGCAATGGCTTCAGCGACGTCGCCGACATAAACCGGCTGGAACCGGGTCCGGCCGCCACCGATCAGCGGCAGGGCCGGGGCCATGGTCGCCATGGCCGCAAACCGGTTCAGGAAGTCGTCACCGGCACCGAACACGATCGAGGGCCGCACGATCACGGCGTCCGGCCTGGCGTTTCGAACGGCGGTTTCGCCCTCGGCCTTGGAGCGGGCATAGGCGGCACCGCTCTCGGGATTGGCTCCAATGGCGGAGATCTGCACCAGTCGATCCACCCCTCCGGCGGCACAGGCCTCGGCGATCAGACGCGCGCCATCGACGTGCAGGGCCTGGAATCTGCGGGACGGTGTTTCGTACAGGATGCCGACCAGATTGACCGCGGCCGTCGCGCCCCTGAGGGCGGCGGCGACGTCGGCTTCGTTGGTGATGTCGCAGAGCACGGGCTGGATCTGGCCGACATCACCTAATGGCTTCAGGTCATAGGCCAAGCCGGGCTGCCGCACGGCGACCCGCACGCGCCAGCCGCGTCTGGCCAGCGCACGAACCACCTGGGCACCGACGAAGCCGGAGCCGCCGAAGACAGTGACCAGGCCCGGGCTCAACTCACTCATGACGTGCTCCAGAAGAAAGTCTGCGCAGCCCGGAACACGGGCTGACCGGGGCGGGATAGACGATGCTTTTCCGCCCCGCAACGCAAAGACGGGAAAAGGATTGTTGACCCGCCCGGTACGCTGCCTTAAGGGTCCGCGCCTTCCGGACGGAAACGTCTGGGCCCAGGTGGCGGAATTGGTAGACGCGCTGGCTTCAGGTGCCAGTGATAGAAATGTCGTGGAGGTTCGAGTCCTCTCCTGGGCACCATATTTTCGGCGGCGCTGCATCCTTGCGATGCGGCGCCGTTCGTTTATCACCCGAACCTCGACCGCCTCCGCGGACGCCGTGCCACAGGGGGCGTCGTCACCGGGGGCGCATTTCTGACCGATAATGTTCTAGTATCGGTGTGATGAAAGCCCTGAACTCATGACCGTCCATCTGCACGAAGGCGACCTGCCCGATGATCTCGACCTCGGTCCCGAGGTCGCGATCGATTCCGAAACCATGGGATTGCGCCTGGGGCGTGACCCCCTGTGCGTGGTTCAGCTGTCGTCCGGCGACGGCGACGCCCATGTGGTGCGGCTGAACCGCCCGGCCTATGACTGCCCGAACCTGAAGCGGCTGATGGCCGATCCGAAGGTGCTCAAAATCTTTCATTTCGGCCGGTTCGACATTGGCATGGTGCAGCTGCACCTCGGGGTCGAGACCCGTCCGGTCTACTGCACCAAGATCGCCTCCAGGCTGGCCCGGACCTACACCGATCGCCACGGGCTCAAGGATGTTGCGCGCGAACTGGCGGGCATCGATCTGTCCAAGGCCCAGCAGAGCTCCGACTGGGGTGCGGCCGAGCTGAGCCCGGCCCAGCTGGAATATGCCGCTTCCGACGTGCTGTATCTGCACGCCATCAAGGCCAAACTCGACATGATGCTGGAGCGCGAGGGGCGAACCGAACTGGCCCGGGCCTGTTTCGACTTCCTGCCGGTCCGGGCCCGCCTCGACCTCGCCGGCTGGGACGAAGTCGACATCTTCGCCCATAGCTGACCCCGATGACCGACCAGGAGCGGCCAGAGGAGCGAATACGCGCTGACGAGGCCCGGGTGGCCGCGGCGGGTGAGCGCTGGCGGGTTCATTCCAGGCGGGTGCATCTGCTGCGAAGGATCCTGCCGATCCTGATTCTGGTGCTGGCGGGCGGAACGGTGACCTGGATGGTCTTTCGCAGCGTGATGTCCAATGTCGAGCGCAAGGCGGGCCAGAATCAGGAGATTCGTCTCGATAATCCGATGTTTCATGGTCAGGACGCCCAGGGGCGATCGTTTGTGATCGGGGCCCAGGGCGCGGTTCGTGACACTGACACCGGGCAGTTTCGTTTGATCGGGCCGGTGTTGCGGCTGAATCTGGGGGGGCGCAAGGTCACGGAAATGACCGCCGACGGCGGCCTCTACAACGAAGCGGCACGCACAGTGACGATCGGGCCCAATGTGAAAATCAGCGATGGCGGCTCCGGTTTCGTCCTGACCACGCCCGAGGCCGTGGTCGACACGGCGACGGGTATTGTGACCGGTTCAAAGGGTGTTGACGGGCAGGGGCCCCTTGGAACCATCTCCGCTTCGTCCTATGCGATCTATGATCAGGGCGAACGGGTGGTGTTCAGCGGCTCTGGTGAGAATAAGGTCCACGGTGTGTTCAACACCACGCGATCGGGTGGAAGAGAAGACCGATGATCAGATCAATTCTTGCAGGTGCCGCGGCGCTCGGCCTCGTTCTGGCCGCTGCGGCCGGCGCGGCGACGGCCCAGTCCCCTGTGAATCCCAGCAATCAGCCGATCATGATCGGGGCTGACCGCGCTGAGCGCACCCCAACCGGCTTTTCCCTGAGTGGCCGTGCCGAGGTGCTTCAGGGCGACAATCGCCTGCGCGCTGACGGAATCCAGGGCGTCGGCGGCGACTCGGGCGGCATCAGCCAGGTCACGGCTTCGGGCAATGTCTACTATGTCACCCCGACCGAGACGATCCGTGGTGACCGCGCCGTCTATACGGTGGCTACGGCCAACATCGTGATAACCGGCGAGGTGATCCTGACCCAGGGGCGCAACGTGCTGACGGGCCGGCGACTGACCTACAATATCGATACGGGAACCGCGCGCATGGAAGGCTCCTCCGACGGCGGCGCGGGGCAGCGTATCCAGGGCGTGTTCTATCCGCAAAAGAGCGGCGGCTGAGCCCCCGGGCCGGCTGGATCTGAACCGTGGCGCGCAAGGAACTTTCCGCACTCAATCTGGATGAAGCCCCGGTCGCCGATGTACCGGTCGAACCGTCGCGCGCTACGGGCCTCCGTGTCGAACACCTCGCCCGTTCATTCGGGGCCCGTCAGGTTGTGCGCGACGTCTCCCTGACGGTGCAGCGCGGCGAGGTCGCCGGCCTGCTGGGGCCCAACGGTGCGGGCAAGACCACCTGTTTCTACATGATCACCGGCCTGATCCCGCCAGACTCCGGCAGGATATGGCTGGACGGCGAGGATATCACGGCCCAACCGATGTACCAGCGCGCGCGCATGGGGCTGGGCTATCTGGCCCAGGAGCCCTCGATCTTTCGGGGCATGACGGTCGAGCAGAACATCCGCGCCGTGGCCGAGCTGCACCAGTCGGGGGCCGCCGCCGTCGCGGAAGAAACCACGCGTCTGCTCGAGGAATTGCGCATCGACCACCTGCGCCACGCTCCGGCGGCCGGCCTGTCCGGCGGCGAGCGGCGGCGCTGCGAGATCGCCCGGGCCCTGGCCGGCCGACCGTCCTTCATGCTGCTGGACGAGCCCTTCGCCGGTATTGACCCCCTGGCCATCGCCGACATCCGTCAGGTCATCGGTTATCTGTCCAGTCAGGGCATCGGGGTGCTGATCACCGATCACAATGTTCGCGAAACCCTCGACATCATCGACCATGCGACGATCATTTCGGGTGGTGCGGTGCTGTTCGCTGGTGCGGCCCAGGACATCATCCGTGATCCGGAGGTCCGCCGGGTCTATCTCGGCGACATGTACGGCTGAGCTTGTCGGCGTTCGCCGCTCGTTAACCGCTTCCCGGCATTCTGCCTGTAGCAAGTTTCGGGCCACGCCCGGCGACGAGGCTGTGGGGGCAATCCGAAGTGATCGGTCAGAGGCTTGAGGTACGGCAGGGCCAGGGACTGGTCATCACGCCCCAGCTGCAGCAGGCGATCAAGCTGCTGCAGCTGTCGAACCAGGAACTCGACGCCTTCGTCGAGGCCGAGATCGAGCGCAATCCGCTGCTGCAACGTGAAGAAGTCGAGGGCGATGCGCCGGACAGCCCTGTTGAGACCGTGTCTGCTGACAGCGCCGAACTGAGCTTTGAGGACGGTCGCGCCCGGGACGGGGAGCGCACGCTCGATGCCCGTGAGGACGATGTCTACGGCGACGCCACCCAGGGCGAGCGCGCCACCGACCGTATGGCCGACGAGGCCCAGCCGGGCCTGTCCGACTGGTCCCGGGCCGGCAAGGGCGGTTCCATCGCCGACGGCGAGGGCGGGGAACGTCCGGATCGCCGTGAGCTGACCCTGTGGGAGCACCTGCAGGCCCAGGCTTCATCGGCGGGCTTCGACACCACGGACCATGCCATTGCCCTCGCCCTGATCGACGGGGTCGACGAGGGCGGCTATCTGCGCGCCGAACTTGACGAGATCGCCGATCGACTGGGCTGCGCGCCCGATCGCATCGAGGCCGTTCTCGTCCTGTGCCAGGGCTTCGAGCCGACCGGAGTCATGGCCCGTTCCGTTCCCGAGTGCCTGAAGCTGCAACTGGTCGAGCGCAACCGTTTCGACCCGGCCATGGCCGCCCTGCTCGACAACCTCCAGCTTCTGGCCCGTCACGATCTGTCGGCCCTGCGCAAGGCCTGCGGCGTTGACGCCGAGGATATGGCCGAGATGATCGCCGAGCTGAAGGCGCTGACACCCCGTCCCGGGTCCGGCTTTGGTGGCGATCCGGCCCAGACCGTGATTCCCGATGTCCATGTCCGGGCCGATCCGGCCGGAGGCTGGCGGGTGGAATTAAACGCCGACAGCCTGCCACGCCTGCTGATGGACAAGCGCTATCATGGTGTCGTTGCCGCCGGAGCCAGGTCGGAAACCGAAAAGGCCTTTGTCGCCGACTGCGCCGCCCAGGCCAGCTGGCTGGTCAAGTCGCTGGACCAGCGGGCCAGAACCATTCTCAAGGTCTCGTCCGAAATCGTGCGCCAGCAAGACGCCTTTCTGGCCTTCGGTGTCGAATTCCTGCGTCCCCTGAACCTCAAGACGGTGGCCGAGGCCATCGGCATGCACGAATCGACCGTCAGCCGGGTGACTTCAAACAAATATGTTTCAACGCCGCGCGGCGTGTTCGAGCTGAAATTCTTCTTTACCGCAGCCATCCAGTCCTCCGACGGCGGGGCCCTGCATTCTGCGGAAGCGGTCCGGCATCGCATCCGCGCCATGATCGAGAGCGAAGCTCGCGACGGTGATATCCTGTCCGACGACCGCATTGTTGAGATCCTGCGGGAAGCGGGAATCGACATCGCCCGGCGCACGGTGGCGAAATATCGCGAAGCCCTGCGAATTCCGTCGTCGGTCGAGCGCAAGCGGATGCTGAGAAGCGGCTGAATTATCCCCGGTTGGCGACCACAATTCGGTGATCCCCGTTGACACCAAACGCGGGCGGCTGCGTTGTATTTCCATGCAGGTGCAAGTCAGCGGTAAGCATATGGATGTCGGCGAAGCGTTAGGCTCGCGCATCTCCCAGGAACTCCAGGAAAGCATCGGAAAATATTTCGAACGCGGCGGCTCAAAGGCCGAGGTCGTGGTGTCCAAGGACGGGTACGGCTTCAAGGTCGACTGCTGGGTCCGACTTGCTTCCGGTGAGGTGATCGTCACCACCGGACAGGGCGGTGACGCCCAGGGAGCCTTCACCGACGGCCTGGATAAACTTGAGAAACGGGTGCGACGCTACAAGCGCCGACTCAAGAACCACCATGCGGGCCCGCGGGGACTGTCCCCCGAGAAAACCGAGAACGCGGCCCGTGAAGTGGCCTCGATGACGGTGTTTCACAGTTCCGATGGGGATGAAGAGGATCTCGGGGATGCGGGCGCGGTCGACGAACAATCGTCGGTCGGCATGGTCATCGCCGAAACCGAGGCCGAAATTCGAACCCTGACGGTCGGGCGCGCTGTGATGGAGCTGGATATGACCGGCTATCCGGTGGTGCTGTTCCGCAATGCCGCTCATGGCGGGCTATCCGTGGTCTACCGCCGCCCGGACGGCAATATCGGGTGGATTGATCCTGAACGCACCAAGGCGGTCAGTGGACACCGTTCTGTAAACGGTTCCGGGTCATAGTGCTTTCCCTGACGGGCCGAAGCGTCTAGACGGCGCCCACCCCTCCGGGAATGATTGAGTAAGAGTCGGGGATAGTATGGACATCGGTGAATTGCTCAGCCAGGACGGCGTTGTCCTGCGCAGCGGAGCGTCGTCGAAGCGACAGGCTCTGCATGTTGTCGCTGAAGCTGCGGCCGCCACCCTCGGCCTCCCTGAGGCCCGGGTTCTGGAGGCGCTGCTTGAACGTGAGGCGTTGGGCTCGACCGGGCTGGGTTCGGGCGTCGCGGTTCCCCATGCCCGGATTGAAGGAATCGATCGTGTTTCGGCGGTGTTCGTGCGTCTGGACACGCCGGTTGCCTATGGTGCGGTGGATGATCGTCCGGTCGATCTCATGTTCGCCCTGTTCGCGCCGCCGCGCGACGGTGCCGACCACCTCCGGGCCCTGGCGGCCGCATCACGTGCGCTTCGGTCTCCGGCGCTGCGAGAGCATCTGCGTCAGGCGCACACGAGCGATGCGATCCATGCCCTGTTCGTACGCGAGGCTACGGCAACAGCCGCCTGACGACGTCGGGTCATACTGGCTGACAACGCGCCTCAGTGGACTGAAACGGGCTCCAGTTCGTTGGCCTCGGCGGCAGCGAAGGCGGCTTCGCGGTCCATCAGCACCGCCAGCCGCTGCCCATCGGCACCGTGCACCGCAAACAGGATCTGGTCCGGCCGGATCTCGAGTTCCCTGACGGTCATGTCCGGTGTGTCAGCAAGGACCTCTGCGGCCTTGATGGCCCGCACATAGACGAGAGCCGGCGCACCGAGCCCGGCGAAATCTTCTTGGGTCATCTTGATGGGGGTCATTTGAGCCCTTCTGTTTTCGGCCCTGCTTGCATGAGGGAAATCGGCGATCGAAGCGCTCCGGCGAGAGGCTGACGAAAGCCTACCCGGCTGTGATGGGGATTCTCTGAATCGTTACGGCATCGTCGGGGCGGCGCAGGTCGACATGCAGCAACCCGTGCTCCAGCCGGGCCGCCTCGACCTCCAGCCCGTCCGCCAGGACGAAACTGCGGACAAAACCGCGTCCGGCGATGCCGCGATGCAGGAAGGCCTGTTCGGCCTTGGCCGGTTCCTCGCGCTTGCCGGTGATGGTCAACTGTCGACCTTCGAGGGTGATGGCCAGGTCGTCCGGCGAAAAGCCGGCTACGGCCAAGCTGATGCGGACGGACGCTTCGTCGCATTGTTCAACATTGTACGGGGGATAGCTTTCCGCGGCGGCGCGTGCGGCCCGGTCAATCAGGGCGCGGGTATGATCAAAACCCAGTAAAAAGGGGCTGTCGAACAGGATGGTGCGCGTCGTCATTCTGAGGTCCTTGCGGAAGCGACCCAAGCCTTTGCGCCTCCCGGAAATCGGCAAGGCGGCGGCTTCAGATTGTAAATGGTGCGGCCTGTTCCCGAGTTCAAGCGGGCCCGAAAGGACGAAGGCCCCGCGGTTTCCCGCAGGGCCTTCGATGGTGGAGCTTAGCGGAGTCGAACCGCTGACCTCTTGCATGCCATGCAAGCGCTCTACCAGCTGAGCTAAAGCCCCGAACCTTTCGGTCGGATCGCTGAACACTCCGGAGGAGGGGTGCGGCGAGGCGGCGGAACCTATGTCAGGGTCTTGCGGTGATCAAGCCCGGTTCCGCCATTTATTTTCACCCCCGTTCAAACCGCCATCAGACGGGCTGAACGGCCCCGGATCAGTCCTCGTCCTTGGCCGGTTTTGACACGCTGCCGTCGAAGGCGTCGTCGTCCTCGTCTTCGATGAAGGGGACGGAATCGTCGTCGTCATCGTCGTCGAGAACATCGTCGTCGCCGTCCGTCGAGCCCATGCCCGACTCTTCGGAAGCGTCGGCGGCGGTATCGTCGTCGTCGTCAGGGGTCACGATCGGTTCGTGGCCTTCCTGATCGATTTCCGGCGTCGCGACCGTTTCTTCCTCGTCGTCGTCGTCGTCGGACGCCGGTTTTTTGGTGACGACCTCTTCGGTCTCGGTTTCGTCGTCGGCCGGATAACCGCCAGGACGGCCGCGACGGCTGCGCAGCTTCAGCGCCTCCTCGGGGTCGAATTCGTTGGCGCATTTGGGGCAGTGTGCCGGACGCCGGCCCAGATCATAGAATTTGGCTTGGCAGTTCGGGCAGACCTGCTTGGTACCCAGTTCGGGATTGGCCACGGTTGTACCTCTGGCAGGGGGTTGGAATTCGGGCGCGTCCCTTGCCACCCTGCGGGCCCGCTGTCAAAAGCCATCTTCGCGCCGCCGGCTTCGGGCCATGGTCGTCCTTCCACCATCAGAGAGCGCTGCGGGTGCCCACGCCCTTGAAATTGACCGCCCGACCGAGCCCGCCGCTGGCAGGTGTCGTTCGTGCGCCGGGCGACAAGTCAATTTCACACCGCGCCCTGATCCTCGGCGCAATGGCCACCGGCGTGACCGAAATCGAGGGTTTGCTGGAGGGGGAGGACATTCTGGCGACCGCGCGCGCCGTCGAGGCCTTCGGTGCGGGGGTCCAGCGGCTCGGTGACGGCAGATGGCGCGTCACGGGCCGGGGCGGGTTCAAAACGCCGGCCGGCGTCATCGACTGCGGCAATGCCGGTACCGGTGTGCGGCTGCTGATGGGGGCCGCTGCGGGCTATCCGATCATCGTGACCTTCGATGGTGACGCCAGCCTGCGGAAACGGCCGATGCAGCGGGTCAGCGAACCGCTGCAGGCGATGGGGGCCAATTTTGACGCGAGTCACCTGCCGTTCGAACAGGGGGGCGGGCATCTGCAGCCGATCGACCATGTCCAGACCGTCGCTTCGGCCCAGGTGAAGTCGGCGATCCTGCTGGCGGCCCTCAATGCCGATGGAGTTACCTCGGTGACCGAGCCGGTAAAGAGCCGCGACCATACTGAACGGATGCTGCGCGCCTTTGGTGCGACCGTGGAGGTTGAGCCGTCCGGTGACGGCTGGTGCATCCGGCTGCAGGGCGGCCAGACCCTGACGGGCACCGCCGTCGCTGTGCCGGGCGACCCGTCCTCGGCCGCCTTCCCGCTGGCCGCCGGCCTGATCGTGCCCGGCTCGGAGGTCACCGTCGAGGGGGTGATGCTGAACCCGCTGCGTACCGGCCTGTTCGACACCTGGATCGAGATGGGCGCGGATCTGACCGTCACCAACCGCCGCATGGCCGGCGGCGAGGAGGTCGGGGATGTCACCGCCCGGTACTCGGCCCTGACGGGTGTGATCGTGCCGCCTGAACGGGCGGCGTCGATGATCGACGAATACCCGATCCTGGCCGCGACCGCCGCCTTCGCCGAGGGGCGCACCGTCATGCGCGGCATCGGCGAGATGCGGCTCAAGGAGAGTGACCGCATCGCCCTGATGGTCGCTGGTCTGACCGCCTGCGGCGTCACGGTCGAGGAGGAGCCGGAAGGCTTCATCGTCACCGGCGGCCCGGTGCGGGGCGGCGCGACCGTGACCACCCACGGTGACCATCGCATCGCCATGAGCCATCTGGTGCTCGGCCTCGCCGCCCAAAATGCCGTTACTGTCGACGAGCCCGGCATGATTGCCACCAGCTTTCCGGGCTTTGTGGAGTTGATGCGCGGCCTCGGGGCCGATATCGCCACTGTTGAATGACACGTCCCCTGATCATCGCCGTCGACGGCCCCGCCGCCTCAGGCAAGGGCACGATCGCCGCCCGGCTGGCGCACCATTATGGCCTGCCGTACCTGGATACGGGTCTTCTCTATCGTGCGGTCGGCCTGAGTCTTCAGGACGCGAACCTGTCCCTCGATGACGCGGTCGCGGCCGAGGCTGTGGCCCGGGCCCTGAAGGTCGACGGCCTGCACGACGTCGAACGATTGACTGACCGTGGTGCCGGCGAGGCCGCCAGCCGGGTCGCCGGTCACCCGGGCGTACGGGATGCCTTGCTGGACCTGCAGCAGGCATTTGCCCGGCAGGCGGGCGGGGCTGTGCTGGACGGACGGGATATCGGCACGGTGATTGCCCCGGATGCGGCGGCCAAGCTGTTCGTCATGGCCACTCCCGAGGTCCGCGCCCGGCGCCGCTGGCTGCAACTGACGGCCCGCGGCGAGGACATCCCGTTTGAGGACATGCTGGCCGACATTATCCGTCGCGACGAGCGGGACGCCGGGCGGGGCGCGGCCCCGATGATCCAGGCAGGCGACGCCGTCTTGCTGGATACGACTGAAATGGGTATAGAGACGGCCTTCGATGCGGCCCGCCGTATCGTCGAGGCGGCGCGCGTCCGACACGGTCTGTAAGATCCAGGACAAATCCAACGCGTCATTCTCGGCTTCCGCGGGTGTTCTGGCTCAATATGGCCTCGCGTCGCTACGACTTGATTCCCATTTATCTTCACCTCGCGCGGGGCCGTTCGGTCACGCGCCACAACCCATTCAGAAACCCCATAGCTTCATGACTGACACACAATCCTTCACCCCCTCGCGTGACGATTTCGCCGCGCTGCTCGACGAACAACTGCAGGGCCGCGACCTCGGCGAAGGCCAGGTCATTCACGGCCTCGTCGTCGGCATCGAAAAAGACGTCGTCATCATCGACGTCGGCCTCAAGACCGAAGGTCGCATCGCCATGCGCGAATTCGGCCAGGGCGACGGCGCGGCCCTGCCCAAGGTCGGCGACAACGTCGAGGTCTATCTGGAGCGCGTCGAGAACGCCCTGGGTGAAGCTGTCATCAGCCGCGACAAGGCGCGTCGCGAGGAAGCCTGGACCCGTCTGGAACTGGTCTTCGCCGAAGAGCAGCCGGTCATGGGGGCCATCGTCGGCCGCGTGAAGGGTGGCTTCACCGTCGACCTCGGCGGCGCATCCGCCTTCCTGCCGGGTTCGCAGGTCGACATCCGCCCTGTGCGCGACGTCGCTCCGCTGATGGGCAAGGAACAGCCCTTCGCCATCCTGAAAATGGACCGTCCGCGCGGCAACATCGTCGTCTCGCGTCGCGCCATCCTGGAAGAAGCCCGCGCCGAACAGCGCACCGAGCTGGTTGGCCAGCTGCAAGAGGGTGAAGTCCGCGAAGGCGTGGTCAAGAACATCACCGACTACGGCGCGTTCGTGGATCTGGGCGGCATCGACGGCCTGCTGCACGTCACCGACATGTCGTGGAAGCGCGTCTCGCATCCGAGCCAGGTCCTGGCCGTGGGCGACACCGTCAAGGTCCAGATCGTCAAGATCAACCCGGACACCCAGCGCATCAGCCTCGGCATGAAGCAGCTGCAGTCGGACCCGTGGGATGGCGTTGAAGCCAAATACCCGGTCGGTGCCAAATATACCGGCCGTATCACCAACATCACCGACTACGGCGCATTCGTTGAGCTGGAAGCCGGCGTTGAAGGTCTGGTCCACGTCTCGGAAATGTCCTGGACCAAGAAGAACGTCCACCCCGGCAAGATCGTCTCGACCTCGCAGGAAGTCGACGTCGTGGTTCTGGATGTCGACGCCTCCAAGCGCCGCATCTCGCTGGGCCTGAAGCAGGCCCAGGACAATCCGTGGGATGCCTTTGTGGCCGCCAACCCGATCGGCTCGACCGTCGAGGGCGAGGTCAAGAACGCCACCGAGTTCGGTCTGTTCATCGGTCTCGACAACGACATCGACGGCATGGTCCACCTGTCGGACCTCGACTGGAACGTCTCGGGCGAAGAAGCCATCCAGCGCTATCGCAAGGGTGAGACGGTCAAGGCCAAGGTTCTGGACGTCGACGTCGAGAAGGAACGCGTCTCGTTGGGCATCAAGCAGCTCGGCGGCGATCCGATGGAAGGCGACCCCTACAAGAAGAACCAGCAGGTCACCGTCACCGTCACGGCGATCGAAACCGGCGGCATCGAAGTCAAATTCGGTGAAGACGACGCGCCGGTCTCGGCCTTCGTTCGCAAGTCCGACCTGTCGCGCGACCGGGCCGAACAGCGCCCCGAGCGCTACGCCGTGGGTGACCGCGTCGACGCCATGATCACCGGCATCGACAAGGCCACGCGCCGCGTCTCGGTGTCGATCAAGGCGCTGGAGATGAAGGACGAGGCTTCGGCTATCGAACAGTTCGGTTCGTCGGATTCCGGCGCGTCGCTGGGCGATATCCTCGGAGCCGCCCTGCGCGAAAAGGCCAGCACGAAGGAATAGTTTCTGCCTTCGACCAGATGAATGGGGCGACCGGAGCGATCCGGTCGCCCTTTTTCATGCGCAATCGCCCTCAGTCTATGGTCAGGCCGGGCGATATGTGTACGGATGCGAGCGTTCGACGGACGAATTGCCTTGAATCCTTTCCGAGGCTCTTTTTCAGCTGGCGGGCGAAGACTAGGGTGTTCCGGCAAGCGGGCCGGGCCGGGACACAGTGTATCCGGGACGATGGAACAGGGCGGGGAGCTGACGATGATCAAATCCGAGCTGATCGAGAAGCTGGCGGTAGAAAACCCTCACCTTACCCACGCCGAGGTCGAACGGGTCGTGAACATCGTGCTGGGACAGATGATCGACTCCCTGGGCGATGGCGGTCGGGTCGAGATCCGTGGCTTCGGCGCGTTTTCTGTTCGCAGCCGGCCTGCCCGTGCCGGTCGCAACCCCCGAACCGGGGAAGCCGTCGACGTGCCCGCGAAAGCCGTGCCCTTTTTCAAGAGCGGCAAGGAACTCCGTGAACGCCTGAATGCGTCGGGCGACGCCTGACCAGGAATGTAGCTCTGCTGGAATGCTGAACGAATGCCGGACGTTCGGCACTAAGCATCGTGTTGTCGGCCTCGCGATCAGTTGAAGGCACAGTCTTGGGACTGATTCCTGACCGCCCTTTGCGATCCTGTCCGACCGGCGCTTCCACAAAGTCCCTGTATGACGGAGTCGGATGACCGTCGTCGACGAGCTCACGAAGGGTTACCGCTTGTAAAGCATCGATCCTGGTGGTCCTATCATCGCTTCGCTGGGGGGCGGGGTTGCGAGCTGTTCGCGCGCCCAATCCGGAAGACAATTGGGCCGCTGGCCCCATATCCAAAGGCTAGGCATGAATATCGTCATCATCCTGGGTCTGATCATCACCCTGCTCACGGGCGTGCCCGTGCTGATCCAGATCCTCAAAAACCACCCGCGCGGGCTGATCATCCTGTTCTTCGCGGAAATGTGGGAGCGGTTCTCCTACTACGGGATGCGCGGCATCCTGATCTTCTTCCTGACCCAGCACTTCCTGTTCGATGATGCGCGCTCGGGCTCAACCTACGGCTCCTATACCTCTCTGGTCTATCTGCTGCCGCTGCTCGGCGGCATCATGGCCGACCGATTCCTGGGCACCCGCAAGGCCATCGCCTTCGGGGCCCTTCTGCTGGTCGCCGGTCACGGCATGATGGCCGTTGAAGGCCGGCCCGCTACCGAGACCCTGACCTATGCCGGCACCGCTTATGAGATCGCCGCCGAAGGGCGGGGAGCCAACCGTGAGGTCGCGATTGTCGTAGACGGCGCTAAATACAAATTCGGTCCGGCCGACGGCGGCGGCATCGCCATCGCCGACCTGCCGGCGGGGGCCTCGCTGCCGGCCGTCTTGGCCGAAAAATCCTATGAGATGAAACAGACGCGCGATCCGTTGGGCGTCAATGTCTTCTATCTGGCGATCTCCCTGATCATCATGGGGGTTGGTTTCCTGAAACCGAACATCTCGACTATCGTCGGTCAACTGTATCCGCAGGGTGATCCGCGACGGGATTCGGGCTTCACCCTCTACTATTACGGCATCAATCTGGGGGCTTTCTGGGCCGCGATTTTGTGTGGCCTTTTGGGGCAGACCGTCGGTTGGTGGGCGGGCTTCGGTCTGGCCGGGGTCGGCATGGCACTAGGCTGGGTCGTCTTCATGCTCGGCAAACCCCTGCTGGAAGGCAAGGGCGAGCCACCGAATCCGGCGCTGCTGCGCGAGAAGACCTTCGGTCCGCTTAACCGCGAATGGACGATCTATCTGTTCGGTGTCCTGGGCGTGATCCCGATCGTCCTGCTGTTTGTGGCGGACGCCGCAGTGCGGGTCTGGGTCGCCGAGACGGTGTCGACGGTGGCCGCCATGGGCGGCGAGGTCTCCTTCGCTGTTAAGGCGGTCGAATTCCTCAATGTCATCGGGGCCCTGCTGCTGGCCGCGACCGTGGCCTCAGTGGGCTATATCATTTGGTTCCTGGCCACCAAATGCGACAAGATCCAGCGCGAGCGGATGCAGTTGGCCATGGTGCTGATCGTTGGGGCGGTGGTGTTCTTCACCCTGTTCGAACAGGCCGGCACCTCGCTGAACCTGTTTGCCGACCGCAACGTCGACCTGACCCTGACCCCGGCCGCCTTCCAGCTGTTTGGGATCACTGTCGGCACGCCGGCCCAGATCGCCGCTGCGGGGATCACTCCGTCCGGCTTCTGGATCGACGCCACCATTACGGCGTCCCAGACCCAGTCGTTCAACTCGGGCTTCATCCTGATCTTCGCGCCGATCCTGGCGGCCCTCTGGGCCTTCTTGGCCAGTCGCAAGATGGACCCGAACCCGACCATGAAATTCGGTCTCGGGATCATTCAGGTCGGCCTCGGCTTCCTGATCGTGGTCTGGGCTGCCGGTGCGGGCATGGTGGACAGTGCCTTCAAGGTGCCGCTCATCACCCTGGGGCTACTGTATCTGTTCCACACCACCGGCGAGCTTTTCCTGTCGCCTGTGGGTCTGTCGGAAATCACCAAGCTGTCGGTGGCCTCGGTGGTCAGCTTCATGATGGCCGTCTGGTTCCTGGCCAGTTCGATCGCCCAGTATGTCGGCGGCGTCATCTCGGGCCTCGCCGGGACCGAAACGGTCGGGGGCCAGGTTCTGGATCCGGCTGGAGCCTTGCAGACCTCGCTGGGGGTCTTCAACCAGTTGGGCCTCTGGGGTGTCGGTATCGGTGTTGGCTTTATCGTCCTCAGCTTCCTGATCAAGGGCTGGGCCAATGGGGTCAATGACGCAGACAACCATCCCGGGCCGAGTCTGACCGATCGCGGTCAGGAAGATGCGAACATCGCCAGGCCTGAACAGGCCTGACGTCAGGCCTCTGACAAGAGAAGGGGGCGGAGCCGAACGGCTCCGCCCCTTTTTTGTGGGTGGATCACGCTGTCAGAGCGATTTGCGAATCTGCAGGAACAGCCACGATCCTCGAGACCGCACATCGGTCTCACGATAGGCCAGCGGCGTGCTGTTGCGCGGTCCGGAATAGATGTCCCGCTGACGCCGGGTCTCGGCATCGGTCAGATTGTTGACGTCCAGACGGAGGCTCAGGTCGTCCGAGGGCTTCCACTGGATGAAGGCATTGAACCTGGGTTCCGATTCCCTGAATCGCAGCTCCCGCACGCGATAGCTGGTGCCGGCGTCCAGATCGCATCCGTGGTTCATGCCCCACGCCCATCGCCCCCCGTACAGGTCCTGGGTGAAGGTCACACCGCAGCCGAAACCATCGTCGCCCGAGAAGCGTCGGGACTCACCGGTCAGCGGGTCTACAATGCTGGTTTCCCGAACAGCGACCCTCGCCACCAGACGCCCGCCGGGCACGCCGATCCGGTCGACCGGCAGGGTCAGGCGGACCTCGAACTCGGTCTGGGTGCCGGTGCCGATATTGCCGAGGGCCTCGAACCCCCCGATCAGAGGAATGATGTCGATATAGTCCTCGATCTCGGCATGGGTCAGCCGCGCACTGAACGCCCCTTCGTCCCAGAACCGGCGTTCATAGATGCCTTCGTAATAGGTGGTCTTGTCGGGCTCCAGAGCGACATTTCCGGCCTCGACCTGCCCCAGATCGACCTCTGCCGACGCGGCAAAGTCGCCAAAGTCCAGCTGCCCCACCTCGCGTTCGATGCGAAAGCGGAACTGATGCTGCGGTGCGGGGATCCAGGTCACCAGAAGGCGCGGCTTGGGATAGACAAAGGACTTGGCCGTGTCGGTGTCACCCGACTGGCGAATCTCCGAGACCTCGACCCGCAGACTCCCTTCGACCGTCAGCTTCGGCGTTGGGTGCCAGGTGGTCTGGCTAAAAGCCTCTCCCCGCAGCTCCTCTACCAGCACGGAGGCTCCGGGCAGGGCGACGGGCACGCCGTTTTCCTCATAGGCGCTTTCCGTGTCGAGGAAGTTGTAGGCGATTTCACCCCCCCCCTCGTAGGACCAGCGATCATTGCGCCGGTACCGAACGACGCCCCTTCCGATCGTCTCGCCCGAGGTGGAGTCGCTCGTGAACAGTCCCGTCCGTCCCGTGCGGGCAAAGCCGGATTCGACCGAACCGCTCTCCAGACGCTGCAGACCGTTCAGCTCCAGCTCGGTGTCCGGTCCCAGCGACCGGGTCCAGCGCGCGCCGAACTCACCTTTCAGGGACTCGTGGGCCGACTGACTTTGATCGTCGTCGCCTGCACCCGACAGGATGGTCACGTCCTGTTCCCTGTCGTTCTTGAAGAAGGATGCGACAGCCGTCAGCCGCAGCAGACCGCCGCCCTGCGGACGTTGGAGCGCGCCCGATGCCCGTACATTTCTGATCCGGTCCCAGGCGTCGACCCCGGCGTCCTGGACAAGGAGCCCGGACGGATCGAACCGTTGGCGGCGGCCCTGGCTCGTGCCGTCCGTGCGATCAACCGTGGCGCTGACGGCCCCCTCGATCTGGTTGTCGCCCGCACGGCGCGAATATTCGGCCCGGACGATCGGTCCGACATAGCCGTCCTCATAGACGTAGGTATCCAGGGCCAGAACCCGTTCGACCGTGACACTGGTCTTCAGCACCACATTGGCGACGACCGACCGTCCCTGCATGTCGATGCCCGGGGCACTGCCCTGGATCAGTTCGATGCGTTCGACGCTATCGACCGCAATCCTCTCGAGCAGGTTGTCCAGCCCCTCGCTCTTGGTGGAGGGGTGACGTCCGTCGATCAGGACATTGCCGGACGTCCCGGCCAGGCCCCGCGTGTCCGAGTTGCCGCTGTTCAGGACGAAGCCGGGCAGGCGCCGGATCATGTCCAGCGCTGTCCGCGGGCGAAGGTCGGCAAAGAAGGCGGGATCAAAGAGCAGCACCCCGGGACGTTCCGGATCCTGGCGAGCCACGATGTCGGCTCCCGGGCCATTGTTCTGGGCCACAACGGGTGTGGTCAGCCCCAGGCAGAGGGCGCTCGTGACCGCGCCCGTCAGCCAGACAGTGGTTCTCATGTCGCCTCCCCTGGACGCGACCACCCATACCGCCCGAACCGTCAATCACCGGTTACAAGACGAAAAAATAGCCACTGGTTCGTCCCTAGAAGGTCTTGCGCACCCGGATCTGGAAGAAAGTGCGCGGGTCGATCAGCTGGCGATCCACGTAGGCAACTGCGCGGGTGGTGCGGTCCGCATAGACAATCTGTTCGAAGGTCGAATCGTTCCAGATGTTGACCTGGGCCCGGATCGACAGGTCGGCGGTCGGCTTGTACTCGGCCCAGGCCTCGAAATAGTCGCGCAGATAGAAGGTGCGTGTCTGGTCAGGGTCGTAGGTGGGCTGGTCGAATGCCGGCAGGAAGTTGAAACCCCACTGGGCCTTCAGGTGGGTGATATCCTGGCGGAAGCCGAGCACGATCTGGCTGGGTCGGACGCGCGAAATCGGCCGGGTCCGGCCGGTGGTGGGGTCGATCACCTCGGTGTGGTTCCAGGTATTCGACACGGTGAACACACCGCCGGACAGGCCCAGTTTTGTGGTCGGGATGGTGGCCGAGATCGACAACTGGTCCAGCGTCCCGTTACCGATATTGCCGGTGGCGGACAGTCCACCCGGCAGGGGTATGCTGTCGAGCACGTCGATGATCTCGTCGTGCCTGAGGCCGACACTGACGATGCCCTCCTCCCAGAAGCGGCGCTCCCAGGTCAGTTCGCTGATCCAGCGTTGTTCGGGCTCCAGATCGACGTTGCCGCCGAAAACATTGCCGTTGTTCAGATCGGCAGAGGCGGCGAAATCGCTGAAGTCGAGCTGGCCGAGTTCGCGTTCAAAGCGGAAGCGGACCTGATTGTTCTCCATCGGCGTCCAGGTGGCGAGGAAGCGGGGTTTGGCGAAGAACAGGCTCTTCTCCTGGTTGGCGTCGCCGGACTGGCTGATGGTTGACCCCTCCAGACGCAGACCCCCCTCCAACGTCAATTTGGGGTTGAGGCGGAACGTCGCCTTGCCGAAGGCCTCGCCGCGCGTTTCCTCGACCGTGACCGAGGCTGAGGGTAGCGGGACGGCCACGCCGCCGACGGTGAAGGCCTGGTCGATCTCCAGCATATTGTAGGCCAGCTCTCCGCCCGTCTCGAGGGTCAGTCGGGGCGAACGTTCGAAACGGACCAGGCCGCGCAGGATGGTTTCAGAGGTATTCCCGTCATAGCCGAAGATCTGTTCGGGACGGTCGACGCCGTTCAGGGTCTGGCGACGGGATGACGTGCCGCTGAAACTCCGGAACTGGTGGATGAAACGGGTTTCGAGCTTCCAGCGCTCGCTGAGCGGCCGGGTGTAGACGACGCCGAACTCGCCGCTGTCGCCGTCCTCGTTGTTGAGGCTTTCGCGGCGCGCCACCGCCGAGGTCTGCAGCTGCTGGCCGTGCCAGTCATTGATGCCGTAGCGGGCCGTCAGGTCGACCTTGCCGCCGACCAGCGGACCCGAATAGTTGCCGCGGATCGAGTCACTGCCGCCGTAGCCGTCTGTGAAGATGCTCTCGTCGCGGAGCACCCCGCCGTTGCCGTCGGTGCGCAGCACCCGGCCGGTCCCGTTCGAATCGCTGGACGAGATACCGTCGCTGAGGGTCAGGCCCCAGCTGCGGTCGCCTTCGCTGGCGCTGAACTGGTAGTTGGCCCCGAACAGGTCGTGGCCACCGTCGTACAGGCTGGCGGAGGTTGTCAGGATATGTTGCCGCGAACTCTCGGACTTGAGGATCACATTGGCGACGACCGAATAGCCCTGCATGTCGATGCCGGGCGTGCCGCCGCGGATCAGTTCGATGCGTTCGACCTGACTGGCCGTAGTGCGGGACAGGACGTTGGAGCCGGTATCGTTCTTGGAGGCCGGGCGTGCGCCGTTGATCAGCACATTGCCGACCGCGCCTTCGAACCCGCGACTGCCCGAGCCGTCATCGACCGAGAAACCGGGTACCCGGTTGACCATGTCCAGCGCCGTATTGGGTTGCTGCTCGGCGAAGAAGTCGGGGGTGAAGACCAGAACGCCGGACCGGGCCGCCGCTTCGGTCGACGGGGTCGCGCCGGGGGCCTCGGTTCCGGCCGGAGTCTGGGCCAGGGCCGCGCCCGCGCTGAACAGAATCGCCGTCGTCGCCAGCAGCAAGGATTTGGTCATTGGTAGAAGTCCCCTCGGTTTGTAGTGCGAGGTGTGACGCCGTGTCGCGATGGTTTCCAGTTACAAGGCAGAAAGGTGGATTAAATCGGTGACATGATTACAGAGCGGTCATGTTACCTGACAGTAATGGCGAACAATGTTTCGACACAATGCCAATAGACGGGCCGCGATATTGAATTTCTGCCCACCGTTGTTTTGTCGGGTCCGTCTCTCGGGTCTTGGTGTCTAGACCGCCGTCCCGCCGACGGTCAGCCCGCCGATCTTGAGGCTGGGCTGGCCGATGCCGACGGGGACACCCTGACCGCCCTTGCCGCAGACGCCGACGCCGGGATCGAAGGCGAAGTCGTCCCCGATCATGGTGATGTTGGTCAGGGCCGTGGCCCCGTCGCCGATCAGGGTGGCACCGCGCACAGGGGCGGTGATCTTCCCGTCCTCGATCAGATAGGCCTCGGTGCACTGGAAGACGAATTTGCCATTGGTGATGTCGACCTGGCCGCCGCCGAAATTGGCGGCATAGAGGCCGCGTTTCGTCGAGGCGATCATGTCGGCCTGTTTGGCTGTGCCGCCCTCCATGAAGGTATTGGTCATGCGCGGCATCGGCATATGGGCGAACGACTGGCGCCGTCCGTTGCCGGTGGCGTTCTGGCCCAGCTGGCGGGCACTGAGCCGGTCGTGCATCAGACCGACCATGATGCCGTCCTCGATCAGTACGGTGCGCGAGGTCGGGGTGCCTTCGTCGTCGACCGACAGGGACCCGCGACGCCCGGTGATGGAGCCGTCGTCGACCACGGTCACGCCCGGGGCGGCGACGCGCTGACCCATCTTGCCGCTGAACACGGACGAACCCTTGCGGTGGAAGTCACCCTCGAAGCCGTGGCCGACGGCCTCGTGCAGCAGCACGCCGGGCCAGCCGGCCCCCAGCACCACATCCATCTCACCTGCCGGGCAGTCGACGGCGTCGAGATTGATCAGGGCCTGACGCAGGGCCTCGTCCACCTGACCCTGCCAATGGGCAGGAACGATCCAGGTCTCGAATCCGGCCCGGCCACCGGCTCCGGATGAGGCGCTTTCCCGCACGCCGTTCCGTTCCACGGTGACCGAGACATTGAGACGGACCAGCGGTCGCACGTCCTGCACCAGTCGCCCGTCGGCGCGCAGGATTTCGATCGCGCGTCGTTCGCCGACGAGTGAGGCGGAGACCTGGACGATGCGGGGATCCCGGGACCGGGCCCAGGCGTCGATTTCGCCGAGCAGGGCGATCTTGTCGGAGAAGGCCGGCGAAGCCAGCGGGTCGAGGTCGCCATAGAGTTTCTGATTGGTCGCGCGCGGCCCCTCGGCGACCGTGCCGGCATGACCGTGCTTGGCCAGGGCCGCGCTGTCGGCGGCGCGCCGGATCGCGGCGGCGCTGATTTCATTGGCGTGGGCGTAGCCGGCGGTTTCCCCGGCCACGACTCTCAGGCCGAATCCTTCGGTCGCATCATAGGTGGCGGCCTTCAGTCGACCGTCGTCGAACACCAGTGATTCGCTCTCGGACCGTTCCAGGAACAGTTCCCCGTCGTCGGCCCCGCGCAGGGCGTCCTGCAGGACGGTCAGGGCTTCATCCGTGGCGACGCCGGCGGACTCGAGAATGGGGGGCGGGGAAACGGATACGGTCATGCCCCTAAGTAGGGACTGGCGCCGCTCTCGTCTAATCGCCGGTCTGATGATCCGGAAAAGGCGGCGACCGTGGAACCGGTCGCCGCCTCAGCTGTCGTTCCAGCGATGCTGACCAGGGTCAGCGTTCGTGGATGTCGCCCGAGCCCGAGACGTTGCTCTCCAGCTTGGCCGGGCGGGTGGTCAGGGTGATGTCGCCCGACCCGGCGATCGACAGCCGTGCCGTGCCGGTAGGCGCGACCCGGGCCTCGCCGGACCCCGAGATGTCGACGGTGGCGTCGGTGGTGACCAGGTCCGAAAGATCGGCCTCGCCGGAGCCGGCGATGTCGAGGTCCAGGGTCGTGGTCTTGCCGGTGGCGGTGACATCGCCGCTGCCGGAAATGTCGATCAACAGTGTCGGCTGGTCATAGTCCCGGATGGTCAGGGTCCGGGAACCGGCAAGATCGAAGCGGGTCACAGAGGGGGCGGTGACGACGATCTTCAGATTGTCGCGGTCGCTCCGGGCCGACAGGCCGCCGGCCCACCAGTGCAGGGTGATCTCGTCGGTCCCCCGGGCCAGATAAAGGCGGCCGTTTTCGACCCGGACCCGATCGACGATCGATTGCGATCCGGTGACGACCACGCCGGCTTCGGGGCCCTGGATGTAGGTCACGGTCGCGGGCAGATCGATGTCCAGCCGGTTGCCGTCCGACCAGGCCAGGGTCCGGGACACGTCGGGCGCGCGCTTGCCGCTGACGGTCTCGATGCGGATTTGATCGTCCCCGTCGTTTATGACCCAGCTGCCGCCGTTGCGGTCGATGTCCCGGGCCACCAGCCCGGCCGCGCCGGACAGGCTGGCGATGGCCAGGACCAGGGCAGCCCCGGCGATGATGAAAAGGGTGCGGATCATGCCGATTCTCCCGGAACATAGGCAGGTTGCGGATCAAGCGCCGGCTTCAGCAGCCGGTAGTGCAGGCGGGCAAACCAGACGAGGCCGTTGACCAGCCAGACGGTGACGATGGCCGTCAGGGCCCCCATCGCCGTCGCACAGGCCATCAGCCCCAGGCCTGCGAGCATTGCGGCCATGGTCCCGCCGGGGAAGCCGCCGAACGGACCGGCCACCATGATCACACCACCGGCAACGACCATGGCGACGACGGCGACGAACAGGCCGAACAGGGTGCCGATGATCCCCATCAGCAGGGGCAGAAGGAAGATTATGTCCACCGCCCCCAGTCCCAGGACCGCGAACACGGCGGCGGCGGCGGCGGACGGATTCTTCTCCTGTCGCCAGCGCCGGATTCCGGCCTCGGCCTTCAGCTCGCGGGCCAGTCGTTCGGGGTCGCCGAGCGCGGCGGCCACTTCAGCCTCGCTGCGGCCTGCAGCGATTCCGTCATCGAAATGAGCGTCATAGTCGCTGAGAATTTCGGCGGCTGTGGAGGTCGGCAGGCCAACCAGCCCGCTTTTCAGCCGGGCCATGAAATCGGCGCGGGTCATTGGGCGTCTCCGGTCTCTGTAGGGGTGGGGCCGGCCGTGGCCGGGGTCGTGTCGGCAAGGACGTCGTCAACGGCCCGGACGAAGGCGCGCCATTCGTCGCTCTGGGCCGCCAGGGCGTCGGTGCCGGCAGGGGTGAGTCGATAGTATTTCCGCGACGGGCCGCTGGGTGATTCGACCAGATAGGTCTCGACCAGTCCATCGGACTGCATGCGGCGCATCAGCGGGTAGATCGTGCCTTCACCCATATCGATGGCGTCGGCGAGCCGGCTGGCGATCTCGTAGGCGTAGCTGTCCGCCCGGGCGAGGAGGGCCAGCACACACAGGCTGAGCACCCCCTTTTTGAGCTGTATTTCGATCGTTTCAGTCACATCAGTGTCTCCTTCGATGTCGATTGTCTATCGCAAGGTAGTGTGTATCACAAGGTAGCTGGTGAAACATGACAGCGAATTAATCGTCCCGATGTTTGGGCGGTGCGGCGTCATGGGCGTGTCAATCGCTTGGCAAGTCGAAGGTGAGCCGATATGGACCGGCCTTGAAACCGTCACGGACGATCCGTCCGGGCCTTCACCTGCGATTTACTCGCAGGAGTCTGCTGCAGAGCGAATTGATGAGGAAGTCTCGAATGGGGAAGGGCACGCGAGCCAGAGGGTCGTTCATGACCCTGGTCGGAGGCGCATTCGCCTCCATGACCCTGGCCGTATTCGCCGCGTCGCCGGCCTGGGCGCAGGATCGTATGGGCCAGCCCACGCCGGGCGGTATCGACCTGCAACCGGCGGCGTCACCGCTGAAGCATGAAGCAATCTGGTTTCACAATGTGATCCTGATGCCGGTGATCACCTTTATCACCCTGCTGGTGCTGGGTCTGATCATCTGGATCGTCGTGCGCTACAACAAGAAGTCCAATCCGGTGCCCGCGCGCTGGAGCCACAACACCGCGATCGAGATAATCTGGACCGTCCTGCCGGTGTTCATCCTGGTGATCATCTCGCTGTTCTCCTTCCGGCTGCTGTTCGCCTATGAAGACATGCCCGACCCGGACCTGACGGTTAAGGTCACCGGCAACCAGTGGAACTGGGCCTACGAATATCCCGATCAGGGCGTGCCCGAGTACATCTCGAACATGTTGCCCGAGGGCGAGGCTCCCCCGCAGCTCTACCGCCTCGCCGCTGATCAGCCCATGGTCGTCCCGGTCGGCAAGACCGTGCGTGTGCTGGTCACCGCCGCCGACGTGATCCACTCCTTCGGCCTGCCCGCCTTCGGCCTGAAGACGGACGCCGTGCCCGGCCGGGTCAATGAGACCTGGTTCAAGGCCGAGCGTACCGGCTCCTTCTACGGCCAGTGTTCGGAACTGTGTGGCGTCGACCACGCCTTTATGCCGATCCAGATCAATGTCGTCACCGAAGCCGAGTTCGCGACCTGGGTCGCCTCCAAAGGCGGCTCCATGACACCGGCCGCGGCAACACCGGCCGTGACGACGATCGCCGCACCCGCCACGACCGCTCCGGCGGCCGCCTCCGCTGCTGCGCCGGCTCCCGCCGCGCCGGCCGCCCAGTAACGCTACGCGAGAGCCCCAAAGACCATGGCCACCGCAATCTCCGCTCCCGACACTCACGGTCACGACGACCATGATCACAAGCCGGGTTTCTTCACCCGCTGGTTCCTGTCGACCAACCACAAGGACATCGGCACCCTGTACCTGTTGTTCGCCATTATGGCGGGCCTGGTCGGTGGAGCCCTGTCCGGCCTGATTCGCTGGGAACTGGCCGAGCCGGGCATCCAGGTGTTCGTCGAGGGTGGTCTTATCCAGCAGCTGGGTCTCATCGAGGCCTCCAAGCACGGCTACAACGTCACCGTCACCGCCCACGCCCTGATCATGATCTTCTTCATGGTCATGCCGGCGATGATCGGCGGTTTCGGCAACTGGTTCGTGCCGATCATGATCGGCGCGCCCGACATGGCCTTCCCGCGCATGAACAATGTCTCGTTCTGGCTGCTGGTCGCGGCCTGGGTGCTACTGTGCCTGTCGATGTTCGTCGACGGCGGTCCGGGCAAGGGCTTCGGCGGCGGCTGGACGATCTATCCGCCACTCTCGACCACGGGCCATACCGGTCCGGCCATGGACCTGGCGATCTTCTCGCTGCACGTCGCCGGTGCGTCCTCGATCCTGGGGGCCATCAACTTCATCACCACCATCTTCAACATGCGTGCGCCGGGCATGACCCTGCACCGGATGCCGCTGTTCGCCTGGTCAGTTCTGGTCACGGCCTTCCTGCTGCTGCTGTCCCTGCCGGTTCTGGCCGGGGCCATCACCATGCTGCTGGCGGACCGCAATTTCGGCACCAGCTTCTTCGATCCCGCCGGTGGCGGTGATCCGGTGATGTTCCAGCACCTGTTCTGGTTCTTCGGTCACCCGGAGGTCTACATCCTGATCCTGCCGGGCTTCGGCATCATCAGCCACATCGTCTCGACCTTCTCGAAGAAGCCGATCTTCGGTTACCTCGCCATGGCCTATGCCATGGTCGCCATCGGCTTCGTCGGCTTCCTGGTCTGGGCTCACCATATGTTCACGGTCGGCATGGGCGTGAACCTGCGCGCCTATTTCATCGCCGCGACCATGATCATCGCGGTGCCGACAGGGGTGAAGATCTTCAGCTGGATCGCCACCATGTGGGGCGGCTCCATCAGCTTCAAGACGCCGATGCTGTGGGCGATGGGCTTCATCTTCCTGTTCACCATCGGTGGTGTCACCGGGGTGGTCCTGGCCAATGCCGGCATCGATTACAGCCTGCATGACACCTATTACGTCGTGGCCCACTTCCACTATGTGCTGTCACTCGGGGCCGTCTTCGCCATCTTCGCGGGCTTCTACTACTGGTTCGAAAAGATGTTCGGCGTGAAGTACAACGAGGCTCTCGGGGCCGCGCATTTCTGGATCATGTTTATCGGGGTGAACCTGGTGTTCTTCCCGCAGCATTTCCTCGGTCTGCAGGGCATGCCGCGCCGTATCGTCGACTATGCTGAGGCCTTCACCCTGTGGAACCAGGTGTCGTCGGTCGGCTATCTGATCACCATCGCCGGCGTCGGCGTGTTCCTGATCATGCTGGCCGAAGCGGCGATCCGTCGTCGTCCGGGCGTGGCCAATCCCTGGGGCGAAGGGGCCACCACCCTGGAGTGGACCCTGTCCTCGCCGCCGCCGCATCACCAGTTCAACGAACTGCCGGTGGTGAAGTCGGACGAGCACTGATCCAACCGGATACCAGACCCAGGGGCCGCTCTTTCGATACCGGAAGGGCGGCCCTTGCCTTTTGAAGACCTGACCATGACCACCCGTAGTGCCAGTCCCGCCGTCTCGACCGCCCAGCCGGAAGATTTCTTCCAGCTGCTGAAGCCGCGCGTCATGTCGCTGGTGGTGTTTACCGCCGTCACCGGACTGGTCGCGGCCGGCGGCGACCTCGATCCGGTTCTCGCCGCCATCGCCATCCTGTGCATCGCCGTGGGCGCAGGCGCGGCCGGCGCGCTGAACATGGCCCTGGAAGGCCAGACCGACGCCCTGATGCGGCGCACGCGCGGCCGTCCGGTCGCGGCCGGGCGGATCAGTCGCAGCGACGCCATGAGCTTCGGCGTCATCCTGTCGATCTTCTCGGTCATGCTGCTGGGCATGACCACCAACTGGCTGGCCGGCGGCCTGCTGTTGATGACCATCGTCTATTATGCCGGCTTCTACACCCTGCTGCTGAAGCGCCGGACGCCCCAGAACATCGTCATCGGCGGGGCCGCCGGGGCCTTCCCACCGGTGATCGGCTGGGCCGCGGCGACGGGGCAGGCTCCGTGGCAGGCCTGGCTGCTGTTCCTGATCATCTTCCTGTGGACCCCGCCGCACAGCTGGGCCCTGGCCCTGTATTCAGCGGGAGACTACGCCAAGGCGGGGATCCCGATGATGCCGGTGGCGCGCGGGGCCAAATCCACCCGCCTGCAGATCCTGATCTACAGCCTGGTGTTCGTGCCGGTGGCCATCGCTCCCGGCCTGCTGGGTCTGGGCGGGACGCTGTATCTCGTGGTGTCCGGCGTCGGCGGTCTCGGCTTCCTGGGGCTGGCGATCCGCCTGTGGCGCTCCCGTGCAGGCGATCAGCCGGACAAGGCCGAGGCGGTGGGGCGAGAAGCCGCATTGTATGATGTGCGCGCGGAGGCCAAACCGGCCCGCAATCTGTTTGCCTTTTCAATTCTCTATCTGATGGCCCTGTTTGCGGCCCTTCTGGTTGAGCAACTGCCTGGTCTGGGACTGTAAGCCATGCGCCTGACGCCCGAGGAACTCGCTGCCCGCAACAAGCGCAACCTGGCCATCGCCGGTGCGCTGGTGGCCTTTATCGTGCTGATCTTCACCGTCACCATGCTGAACCTGAAGCGCAATATGGACGCCCGCGCGGCGTTGGCCGGCGCGGCGGCCGAGGCACAGCAATGAGCGGGAAGAACCTGATCGCCATCGTTTGTGTTCTGACGGTGATGGCCATGACCGGGGCGGCCTTTGCGGCTGTGCCGCTCTACCGGATGTTCTGCCAGGTTACCGGGTTCAACGGCACGGTAAGCCGGGCCGACCTGGCACCGACGAAGGTACTGGATCAGACCCTGCTGATCCGTTTTGACACCAATGTGCGCGACCTGCCGATGACCTTCCGTCCTGAACAGGTCAGCCAGCGGGTTCGGATCGGCGAGACCGGGATGGCCTTCTTCGATGTGACCAACACTTCGGACCAGCCGATCCACGCCACCGCCGCCTACAATGTCGTGCCCGAGCGCGCCGGACCCTATTTCCAGAAGCTGCAGTGCTTCTGTTTCGACAGCCAGACGATCGCGCCCGGTGAGTCGAAAAAATTCCCGGTGCAGTATTTCGTCGCGCCCGAGATCGCCACCGATCACGAGAGCCGCGGCGTGCGCGAAATCACGCTCAGCTACACCTTCTACCCGACCAAGGGCGCGAACGACCCCTCTTCGCCTTCTACCACTGGCGTTGCCGGGTAGCGGACGCTATAGCCGACACATCGACCCTCGACGTTTCAAGAGACCTTCATGGCCGACGCACACGCCGCACCGCATCACGACTATCACCTGGTCAACCCCAGCCCCTGGCCGCTGGTGGCGTCGATCGCCGTCACGACCATGATGATCGGGGCCGTAGTCTGGATGAAGGGGCTCGCTCCGGCTGATGCCGGTCCGGTCGCAACCGCCCTGTTGAGCGACGGCAAGGCCGCGCTCTTTTTCGCTGGTTTCGCCGGCGTGCTGCTTGCGAGTTTTGGCTGGTGGGCCGACGTCATCAAGGAAAGCCGCGGTGGTGACCATACGCCGGTCGTTTCGATCGGCCTGCGCTACGGCATGATGTTGTTCATCGCCTCCGAGATCATGTTCTTTGCGGCCTTCTTCTGGATGTTCTTCGACATGGCCGTGTTCAATGAATCACGGACCCAGATTCCGGAGATCGGCAACTGGGCGGATACGGCCAAGGACTGGGCGACGTGGCCGCCCAAGGGTGTTGAAACCCTCGATGCCTGGCAACTGCCGCTGCTGAATACCGTGATCCTGCTACTGTCGGGCACGACGGTGACCTGGGCACACCATGCCCTTCAGGTCGGTGACCGCAGCGCCGCCAAGCTCGGCCTGCTCATCACCGTGGCCCTCGGCATCCTGTTCACCGGCGTTCAGGCCTATGAGTACGGCCACATCATCCACGAGAACCTCTTCTTTAACGCCGAAGCGGCCAATGCCGGCCTCTACGGCTCGATCTTCTTTATGGCCACCGGCTTCCACGGTTTCCACGTCCTGATCGGCACCATCTTCCTGGCGGTCTGCCTGTTGCGCCTGCTGGCCGGCCAGATGACGCCGCAGAAGCATTTCGGATTCGAGGCGGCCGCCTGGTACTGGCATTTCGTTGACGTCGTCTGGCTGTTCCTGTTTGCCTTTGTCTACGTCACCTTCGGGTGATCGAAGGGCCGGCAGGTCAGGATAATTCGCCGGCGCGGATCGAGTCGGTCCGCGCCGGTCTTCTTTGCCGCTGCCCGAATTGCGGGCAGGGGCCGCTGTTCACCAGCTTCCTCAAGGTCATCGACCGTTGCGCCGTCTGCGGCTTTGACTTCACGCGGCTGAACACCGGCGACGGGGCGGCGGTCTTCGTCATGCAGATCGCCGGCGGTACCGTGGTGTTTGGGGCCCTGTTTACCGAGCTGGCCTATCATCCCCCCATGTGGCTGCATCTGATCCTGTGGCCGCCACTGGTCATCGTTCTGGCCCTCGGTCTCATGCGACCGGCCAAGGGGGTGATGGTCGCCTTGCAGATGCGCAACCGGGCCTCCCAGATTCACAATGACGACTTCTGATTCCCGCGCCGCGTCGCCGGGCTTCCCCTGGGGGCTGACGGTTTTGTCCGGCCTGGTCCTGGTGCTGTTGCTGGCCCTGGGAGTCTGGCAGGTGCAGCGCCTGCAGTGGAAACAGGGACTGATCGCCCAGGCCGATCTGGCCGCCGGCTTGCCGCCGGTGCCGATCCAGCAAATCGAGCCCGGCCCGGACCGGCAGTTCCGGCAGGTGATCGTCGACTGTCCCGGGCTGGCCACGGCCCCCTTCGTCGAGCTGCAGTCGATTCGCGACGGCGAGGCCGGCGTGCGTCTGATCTCGGCTTGCCCGGTGGAGGCCGGACCGGGCCAGCCGACACCCGGCGTCTATCTGGTGGATCGTGGCTTCATGTCCGCAGAGGTCTCCGCCCGGCCTTCGGTGGGCCGGGATTCGCGTCCCGTCAGGATTATAGCTGTGGTCCGGACGGCCCCCGCACCGGGGCTGATGGCCCTGCCGCCTTCAGGCAACAGCTTCTACGCCCGGGATAATGCGGCCATGGCCGCGGCGCTCGGAGTCAGCACCCTGGTCTCGGCCGAAACCCTGTTCGCCACGACGTCCAGCAATCCCGACATGGCGACGCTGCAGCCTTCCGCCCCGCCCGTCGCCTTCGCCAACAATCATCTGGGCTATGCCCTGACCTGGTTCGGTCTGGCCGGGGCGTTGATCGCCTTCTACGTCGTGCTTCTGCGCCGGCGCATGCGTGGAGGATAACGGTCTGAGCCCGACCCTGCATACCCTGTCGAACGGCGTCCGCATCGTCTGTGACCCCATGCCCGGTTTGCGAACCCTGGCCCTGACCGTGGCGGTGCGCGGCGGAGCCGGCTGGGAGATCGAGACCCGTTCCGGCTGGTCCCATCTTCTCGAACATCTGGTCTTTAAGGGCGCGGGCGAGATGACGGCGCGGGACATCGTCGAGCGGATCGAGGCCGAGGGTGGATCGATCAACGCCTCGACCGGCTATGAACGCACCAGTTTCGAGATTCGGGCCCTGCACGGCTCCCTGCCGCTCGCGATGCAAATCCTGTCCGATCTGGTTTTCAATCCCACCCTCGATCCGGTCGAAATCGAACGTGAGAAGGACGTGGTGGCCCAGGAAATCGCCGAGGCCTTCGACACGCCGGACGACCATGTCTTTGAAATGGCCCAGACCCGGGCTTTCACCGGCCAGCCGCTGGGACGTCCCATCCTCGGTTCAATCGCCAGTCTGGCTCCGGTGACCCGTGCCAGTATCGGGGAATGGCGCACCCGCCTTTATTCGCCGGACCGCATGGTGGTGACTGTGTCCGGAGCCGTTGATGAGGCCGAATTCCTGGCCCTGGCCGAGCGCTGGTTCGGTGAAGTGAAGGCCGAACCCGCCGATTCGCCCGCACCCGCGATCTTCACCGGCGGTGAGGCGAAACTGACCCGGCGCATCGAACAGGCCAATCTGGTCTTTCAGTTGCCGGCCCCCGGCGCTTCGGACCCGGCCTATGCCGCCATGCGACTGATGACCGAGATCCTCGGCGGCGGCATGGCCTCGCGCCTGTTCCAGAGCGCCCGTGAAGAGCGGGGCCTCGCCTATGCCATCGACGCCTACCATGAGCCCTATGAGGCCGGCGGCGTGATGGGCATCTACGCTGGAGCGGCGGGAGACCGGGCCGAGGAGCTGGCCGGTGTCTGCGCTGCCGAGATTCGCACCCTGGCCGCGACCGGGCCGACTCCGGCCGAGCTGTCCCGTGCCAAGGCCGTGTTGAACGCCGGACTGTGGATGTCCGACGAGAGCCCGGCCAGCCGTGCCGGGCGTCTGGCCGCCCAGACCCTGATCTTTGGTGCGCCGATCCCATCCCAGGTCATGGCTGACCGGGTATTGGCCCGAACCGTGGAGGATGTCCGCGCGGTGGCACAGGGGCTGCTCGGGCCCGGACGTTGCGCCAGTGCGGTGCTGGGCCCCCGCACCGCCGCACGGGCCGGAGCGGTGTTCCGCGACGCCCTGTTCGCCTGAGCCGACTGGGGCTAGTCTGCAGGCATGGCACTGTTCGACTGGATGGCCGAGTCTACCGGAACGGTAGTTGAGGGGGAGGGCGTGATCCTGCGCCCGCCCCGCTACACCGACTACGTTGCCTGGGCGAACCTGCGCGACGCCTCGCGCGCCTATCTGCAGCCCTGGGAGCCGGCCTGGCCGGAGGATGACCTCAGTCGTCTCGCCTTTCGCCGGCGCATGGCGATCTACGGGCGCGAAATGGAGCAGGGTAACGCCTGGCCGTTTTTTATCTTTGACGCCGACGGTGACACCTTGCTGGGGGCCATCACCCTGTCCAACGTCCGTCGCGGTGTCGCCGAGGTCGGGACCCTGGGCTACTGGATCGGTGAACGGGCTGCCGGACAGGGTTACGGGACCGCCGCGACCCGGGCCATGCTTGCCTTTGCTTTCGGGCCGCTCAACCTGCATCGGGTCGAGGCGGCCTGTGTTCCCGACAATCTCGCTTCCCGCCGGGTTCTCGAAAAGGCGGGCTTTGTTCACGAGGGTATGGCCCGGGCTTATCTTAAAATTAACGGCGTATGGGCAGATCATCTTCTGTTCGGCTGCGTGAATGACGAAGTCGACCGTTCCGATACCCGCCCGTTGTCATGACAAGGACCATATAGACGTTTTGAATACTCGGTCTGGATCTCTGGCTTGGGACGCGACGACTGCCATCGAGGCGTTGGCCGCGGCAGATACGGCGCTCTGGATCTGGACGCCGTCCGAGGACCGGATGCGGTTTACCGGGGCCACACGGGCTCTGGGTCTGGGTCCCCTGGCCCCGGAATGTTCAGGCGCGGCCTTCACCGCTGTGGCCGTTCCCCAGGACCGGGCCCTGGCCGAACGTGTTCTGAAGCCCCAGGCGGAAGGCTCGGAAGTCGCTATCCGCATGCGCATGCGCGACGCCGAGATCTGTCTGTGGCGCGGAGTCTGGCTTGAAGATGGTTTGCGGGCGGCAGGGGTTGTCGCTCTCGAGACGAAATTCGCCGGCACCAACCGGGATGTTCTGACCGGTTTGCTGGACCGTCGAACCTTCCTGACCCGTGCCGCCGAGACCCTGACCCGGCCGGGCGATTATGATCTGGTCGTGGCCGACGTGGATCGCTTGCGTCGTCTGAATGAGGCCTTGGGACACGAGCGGGCCGACATGGTTCTGGCGGCCGTGGGCTCGCGCATGGCGGCAGCCTTCTCCCAGGACGATTCCCTCGCCCGTGTCGGGGAGGACGAGTTCGCTGTTCTGCTGCCGCGTGGCGCAGGAAACCCCTCCACACGGCTGCGCGAGGCCGTCGAACAGCCGTTGCGGATCGCCGGTTTCGACATCTATCCGACGGTCGCGATCGGTGTGGTTTCGGCCGAAGGGGGCCCCGACGCGCCGGATGTTGCTGAACTGCTGCGGCGGGCCGAATTGGCCGTCGAGCGGGCCAAGACCGCCGGGCGCGGCGGCGGGGCTGCCTACGGTCGGGCGTTGGAAAGTGACAGCCTGTCACGTCTGGGTCTGGAGGCTGATCTGCGGAACGCCTTCCTGCGCGGCGAAATCGAGCCCTTCTATCAACCCATTGTGAATCTCAACACCGGGGCTGTCGCCGGCTTTGAGGCCCTGGCCCGCTGGCGGCACCCCAAGCGCGGTCTGGTCCCACCGGACGACTTCCTGACCCAGGCCGAAGAGATGGGTCTGATGAACGAGCTGGGTCTGCTGATGATGACCCGGGCCTCCCGTCAGCTCGCCGAGTGGCTTCAGCGACACCCGGGGGCGGGCAAATTGTTCTGCAGCGTCAATCTGTCGGTCGGTGAAATCGAACGTGCCAACCTGGTTGAGGACGTGACCCGCATCATCGCTGAGTCCGGGCTGCCCAGGGGAGCGCTGAAGCTCGAGGTCACCGAAGGCGACATCATGCGCGATACGGCCCAGGCCGCCGAGGTATTGAGTCGTCTGAAGGCGGCTGGAGCCTCACTGGCGCTGGATGATTTCGGGACCGGGTTCTCATCGCTGACCTGGCTGGCCAAATTGCCGTTCGATACGCTGAAGATTGACCGGTATTTCGTTCTGACCATGGACAAGGACGAAGGCTCGGCCAAGATCGTCAAATCAGTGGTCAATCTGGGACGGGATCTGTCACTGGAGGTCGTGGCCGAAGGGGTCGAGAACGCCGGACTGGCCCACCTGTTGCTGGAAGCCCAGTGTCACTACGGCCAGGGGTTCGGTTATGCCCCCGCCCTGCCGGCCCAGGAAGCCGAGGTCTATCTCAACGAGTCCCTGGCTGACGGCATGGCACCGATCAAGGCGCGATCAGCCTAGACCATTTTTGTTTCAGGTCGAATCGACCTGAATCCAAAAAATGGTCCAGATTCAAACTGGAGCGAAATCTGAGCCGAGCTGGACTGCGTCCAACTCAACCGATTTCGCCCTAGGCGGAATTGCTCCGGGGCGGGCTCAGGCGCGCCCGGACTGTCCGGACAGCTGTCCCGGCTCCACACCAAGACCGGCCAGGGCCCGACTCCATTTGGTTTCGTGGTCGGTATCGAAGATCAGATCGGCTTCGGCCTCGGCGGTCAGCCAGACGTTTTCGCCGAGCTCCTCCTCCAGTTGACCCTCGCCCCATCCGGCATAGCCGAGCAGGAGGGTGGAGCGTTTCGGACCGGCGACCGGATCGGTCATCGCCACCAGGGCCTCCTTGGTGCCCGTCATGGCCAGTCCCCGGCCAAACGACAGGCTGGCGTCGTGCGTCAGCCAGTCATCGGTGTGCAGCACAAAGCCGCGTTCACGCTCGACGGGGCCACCGATCAGCACCGGCAGGCCCTCGGTCATTGCCGGAGCGGCGGCATCCAGTTTTACCAGAACAGCTTTCAGATCGATTCCGGGAGCCGGGTGATCCAGCCTCAGCCCCATCGCATGATCCGGTTCGTGGGTGCAGAGCAGGATTACCGCATGCTCGAAACGTGGATCGCCGATGCCGGGCATGGCGATCAGCAGCCGGCCGGCGAGGGATTCGAAGTCGTTCATATCCTTATCATCGGCAGCGTCGACGTCCGGCGCAAGGCAAGGCCTCGTGAACAGTCTGGAGACGTCCCCTTGGCGATGGACCCGGTCATCTCTATCTGACGAAGGACACATTGACCCACAGTTCAGGAAATCCCGCGATGACCATCCAGATCGGCGACCGCATTCCTTCGGCGACCCTCAGCACCATGACTCCGGATGGGCCCGCGCCGATCACCACGGACACCCTGTTCAAAGGCAAGACCGTGGCCCTGTTCGCAGTCCCGGGGGCCTTTACGCCGACCTGTTCGGCCCGCCATCTGCCGGGCTTCAAGGATCATCGCGCCGACCTGGCCGCCAAGGGCGTCGACACCGTCGCCTGTATTTCGGTGAATGACGCCTTCGTCATGGGGGCCTGGGCTGACAGCCAGGGGATTGGTTCAGACGACATTGTCATGCTGGCGGACGGCAACGGTGATTTCACCCGCGCGGTTGGCCTCGCGCTCGACGCCAAGGGGTTCGGCATGGGTGAACGCTCGCAGCGGTATTCCATGCTGGTCAAGGACGGGGTCGTGGATCAGCTGAACATCGAACAGGGCGGCGAGTTCAAGGTGTCTTCGGCAGAACACCTGCTGGCCCAGGTCTAGACCCGATACCGGCACCGTCACCTTTCCGGGGGCGGTGCCGTTTGCCGGGGTTCACCGGCAGGACCGGGGTCGGCGTCAGGCCACGTCTACCATTTTACCGCTGTCGGTGTCTGATTGAGCTGCCGCTGCGGCCAGGGTTTGCGAGATCGCGTTCAACAACAGGGCGGGCGTGATTGGTTTGGGCACGAAATAGTCCATACCCGCCGCCATACAGGCGGCGATGTCGTCCGGTGAGGTGTCGGCCGTGACGGCGATGACCGGAGTCCCCGCATTGGGGCCGTTCCCCGAGCGCAGACGACGGGTCGTTTCGCGACCGTCGAGCTCGGGCATTCTTATATCCATAAAGATGATGTCGAAGGCGGAGGCTTCGCAGATCTTGAGCGCCACCAGGCCGTCGGCCGCGGTGGCGGTCTCACAGCCGAGCGGTTGAAGAATCAACTGGATGGCCCGTCGGTTGATGTCATGGTCATCGACCACCAGTACACGCAGGGGACGATCCTCACCGTCCTCGGGAACGTCCTGAGGCTCGAGAGTGACAATCGACTCGCTAGAGGGCTCGGGCGCGGGCGCGGGCTCGGGCGCGGGCTCGGGCGCGGGCGCGGCGACCCGGGCCGGGACCGGCTGCGGGCGTAATGTGCGGGCGACCACCTCACGGCTGTCAAGGTCGAGCATGATCGTCGGGGTCGGCTTCACCGTGCTTGCGCCGAGGTTTAGCGACAGGGTGAATTTGGCTCCCTGGCCGGGGGCGCTGCGTGCTGTCAACTGACCGCCCATCAATTCAGCCAGTTGGCGGCTGATCGCCAGACCCAGACCCGTGCCGCCGTGGCGACTGACGATGCCGGTGGAGATCTGGTCAAAGGGTGTGAACAAGCGTCGCACCTGTTCCCGCGTCATGCCCGGACCGGTATCGCTGACCTCGATCAGGAGGGCGTGGCTGGACACTTCATCGTCCCAGCCACTGAATTTCAGGGTAATCGCCCCCTCATCCGTGAACTTCATTGCATTTGAGATCAGGTTGTTCAGAACCTGGCGCAGTCGCATGGGATCACCGCGCACCATCGTGGGCATGGTTGCTGCGCCTTCGATCCGCAGCTTCAGCCCTTTGGCACGGGCGGAGCCTCGCCACAGAAGTACGGTCTGGGACAGCAAGGCGCGAAGATTGAAGTCGCTGATCTCGACGGTCATATGCCCGGCATTGAGCTTGGCGTGATCAAGCAGATCGTCCAGCAGGGCCTGCATCATCACCCCGGCGTCGATGATAAGCCGGGCCTGGGACCGGCCGTTTCCGTCGACGGCTCCGCGTTCCAGCTCGCTGGCCCCCGTGAGAATGGCGCTGATCGGTGTGCGCAGGTCGTGACCGATGGCCGACAGGAAGGCTTCGCGGCCCGCCATGATGCGCTCCGCCTCAATGCACTTTGTGTTGGCCTCAATGCGCGCCTGGGTTTCCGCCGTTCGCGCCGCGTTCATGCGTTGCCAGGTGGAGAAACAGTAGGTGGCGAACACACCTACGGAGACTGTGGCTGCAGTCGTGAAGGCCACGGATGCGCCGTAGCTGGCCATGAAGAATGGCGTTGCCACCAGATACATAAGGTGCGGTGCGATCGTCAGGCCCAGAACGACCTTGGAGCGCGGTGAATTTATGACGCTGTAGATGGCACCGGCCGTCAGCAACATGCCGGCGCAGACGCCGCCCATCACGCCGCCCATCAACCAGAGCGCCACCGAAAGGCTGCCGAAATAGGCGGCATTAAGAAACAGTACTCCCCCCCCGGCGACGAGGTGAAACCCGTTTAACCGGGTCATCCGGCCGCTGTTGATCGGTTCAAAGACCCACAGATCGAGAAGCTGGATCAGGAAATACCCGATCACCCATAAGGCGGCGAACTCCCAGCCGACCACGGGACCGAACACCAGGGCGCTGGCGCTGCCCATGCCGAGCCTCTGCAACAGCGCCTTGCGGCGCTGGCGGATGGCTTCCACCCAATCAACCGATGTGTCGGCGTAGGCTTCTGGCATGGGACTCCTCGGCGGACATGCTCGCCCGTCCCCGCATGATGCCCCCATCGCCCTAACGTGACGTCAACGGCCCCGCTGAAATCGCGTCTGAAAGGGTGGGAAAACCATCCGCTCGAAGCCGTCCGGCCAGGTCGCGTTTGATCCGGCCGACCAGGCCCGGACCCTCGTATATCAAGGCGGAATAGACCTGCACGGCACAGGCCCCGGCTCGAATTCGGGCATAGGCCTCGGCTCCGGAGTCGATACCGCCCACGGCGATCAGGGGTAACCGCCCGGCGGCGGCCTCGGCCGCTGCCTTGAGCGCGACTATGGCCCCGGTTTTCAGGGGCGCACCCGACAGCCCTCCGGCCTGTGAACGCCAGCTCGATTTCAGGGTTTCAGGACGCTCCAGCGTGGTGTTGGACACGATCAGGCCGTCGATCCTGTTGGTCAGGCTCGCGTCGACGATCATGGCGATCTCGGCTGCGGTCAGGTCCGGCGCGATTTTCAGGAACACCGGCCCGCCGCCCGGTGCCCGGGCTTCGGCGACCCGGCCAAGCAGATCGTCGAGTGCGTCGCGGCCCTGAAGGGCCCGCAGGCCCGGCGTGTTCGGCGACGAGATGTTGATGGTGAAATAATCGGCCAGTCCGGCCAGCCGCTTCAGTCCGGCGACATAGTCGGCCGCCTTGTCCTCGCTGTCCTTGTTGGCTCCCAGATTGGCCCCGACCACGGCGTTGGCCGGTCGAACAGCAAGGCGAGCGGCGAACGCTTCCAGCCCCGCATTGTTGAAGCCCATTCGATTGATGATGGCCCGGTCTTCAGCCAGACGAAACAGGCGCGGTTTGGGGTTGCCGGGCTGGGGGCGGGGAGTCACCGAGCCGCATTCGACGAAGCCGAACCCGAGTCGCGACAGGCCCCGCAGCGCCTCTGCATTCTTGTCGAGACCGGCGGCCAGCCCGATCGGGTTGGGCAGGTCGAGACCGGCGACGGTCGTTCTCAGGATGGGGTCGTCGGCAGGCGGCACGGGCAGGGGGACGTGCGTCAGGCCAAGGATCGCCAGCCGGTGGGCCACCTCCGGATCGAGCCGACGCAGGGCCCAGGTGCCGGGATCGAAGCCCCCCATCAGACCGTCCCGCCGTCGTCGAAATACAGGGCTCCGTCATCATCCACGATCAGATCACGCGCCCGGCTCACGGTCCCGATCGGGAGGGAACCGTACAGATGGGGAAACAGGTCGCCTCCCCGGGAGGCTTCCCACACCAGGGCCTCGTCCAGGGCTTCCAGCTCTACCGTCAGCAACACCAGGTCGCGCCGACCCGCATAGTGCCGTCGCGCTGTTTCGGCCAGCTGCTCCGCACTCGACATATGGATATAGCCGTCGGCGAGATCGACCGCGGAGCCGTGGTACCGCCCCTCGGCCAGGGCCCCGGACCATTCGTCCCGGTCGATCAGCTTGAAGGCGATCGTGGGCGGGGCGCTCATTCGGCCGGTTCCCGGGTCGGCGGGTCGATCAACCCCTCCAGCGCGCAGCGACCGGCGGGATCGACCGCGAACACGGCGACGGAACCGGGCTCGAATCCGCCACTCAGCCGCTCCAGAATGGCCGGTGAGGCGGCGCTCTCGATTAGATATTCGACCGCCAGTACATGAATCCCCGGATTGTGCGCCAGCACCAGCAGACAGCCGACCTCATCTTCGGACGCCTCGACGAAGCGCCGCAGAATATCCGATCCGGCATTGTATAATGCGGTCTCGTGCCGGACTTCGACATCGCCCAGCGCGTCGTGAATCAGATCCCAGGTTTCGCTCGTGCGCAGGGCGGACGAGATCAGGGCCCGATCAGGTCTGAGACCGCGCGCGGCCAGAATTCGTCCCACGCCAGCCGCCTCGGCACGCCCGGCGGCCGACAGGGGGCGGTCGCGGTCGCGGCCCGAGCCTGCGGAGGGTTCGGCCCTTGCATGGCGCATCAGGATCAATCGGTGCATCAGCGCCCTTTAGGACCGTTCGGCCGTTCCATCCAGATCACCCAGTGCAGATCTTGGCGTTCGGGTGGCAGGCTGCGGTGCAAGAGCCGGCGTCCGCTCTTGCACCAACCGGGTCTGACCATTGGTCCGGACCTGTGCATAGGCCTTCCGTGTCGCTTCCAGCAGGATCACGCCTGCCGCCCCCGGCACCAGCCGACGTCCGACCTGCTCGAAGCCTTCGGCGAACGGCAGCAGCGGCTTCCATGGTGGCATATAGAGGGTTTGGGACCAGGCGGTCGGTTCCAGTCCGGCTTCCTGAACCAGTCGTTCGAGCTGGCCCCGGGTGAAGGGCCGACCATGTCCGAACGGTGAGGATTCCGCGCGCGACCACAGGCCGCCCCGTGCCGCCGCGACCAGGATGACCCGCCCCGCCGGGGCCATAACCCGCACCGCTTCGGCCAGCATGGCGCGGGCATCGTCAGCCTCTTCCAGGGCGTGTACCAGAAGGATGCGATCAAAGGTTCCGGCGGCGAAGGGCAGCTGTCGGTCATCGACCAGCAGGGACCGGTTCCGGCCCACCGAGGGCCATTGCTCGGCTCCCTGCCCCCCCGGCATGGCGGCGATCACCCGGCGCGCCCCGACGAAGGTGTCCAGCCAGGGCGTCGCATAGCCGAATCCCAGGACGTCACAGTTCGCTGCCTCGCCCCAGGCGTGCTCGATTCGTCGGGCGAGAAGGCGTCGCACCAGGTTCCCGGCGGGATCGCTGTAGAAGGCGCGAATGTCTTCGATGCTGTAGCGCATGACCGGACTATAGGTGGCCGACTAGGCTGGGGCGACCCGTCGCTGCTAGAATGCGTGCATGACCCTCAGCGTTCATCAATTTCCCTGTCTCAACGACAACTACGGCCTGCTGGTGCGCGACGAGGCCAGCGGAGTGGTGGCGACGATCGACACGCCCGATGCCGATGCCATTCAGGCCGAGTTGAAACGCCTTGGCTGGAACCGGCTGGACCTGATCCTCAATACCCATTGGCACCCGGATCATGCTGGCGGAAACGCGGCGTTGAAAGCCGCGACGGGCTGCGAAATCGTCGGCCCGGCCGAGGTCTTGAGGATCGCGCCCCTGGACCGGACCGTCAGCGACGGCGATCAGGTCTCTCTGGGCGAGACGATACTGACAGTGACGGCCACACCCGGCCACACACTGGGTCATATCGTTTACCGATCGGAGGCGGACGCGATGGCCTTCGTCGGAGACACGCTGTTCGCCCTCGGCTGCGGCCGGCTGTTCGAGGGAACTGCCGCTCAGATGTGGGCCAGCCTGCAGCGCCTCGCGGCCTGGCCGGACGAGACCCGGATCTGGTGCGCCCATGAATATACGGCCGCCAATGCCCGTTTTGCCCTGTCGCTGGATGACCGACCGGCGATGCAGGCCCATGCCGCCGCAGTCTTCGCCGCGCGGGAGCGTGGGGAGGCCACGGTGCCGACGACCATCGGCGTGGAAAAGGCGTTCAATCCGTTCCTGCGCGCGGTCGATGCTGATGATTTCGGGGCCCGGAGGGCCGCCAAGGACAGTTTCGGCGGCTGATCTCAGTTTTGCGGCATCAGGGCGCGAATGACCCGGGCCGATGACGGCCGTCCTGCCAGCCCTTCGTCCGGATCGACCACCACCGTCAGCTGGCCACCGGCATAGGTGACCGTTGAACGGTCGCCCTCGACAATGGTGATCGTTCTGAGCTGGCTCAGATACTGACGGGCGGACGGTGAACGGGCGATCCGGAACACAGCGTCCGTGGTCACGATCAGGGCTTCCACGCACAGGGCCTCGGAGCGCTCGCCGCTCAGGTTGATCACGACGGTCCGGCCGACCGCCTGGCTGATCATGCCGCTGCGCCGGGCCATCAGGCTGAACAGCTGTACCGGCCCCAGGGTCGGGGGAGTCAGACCCTGCCCGGGTCCCGAGAAGGATACCGGTGATCCCCCCTGGGCCGCAGGCGTGAATACGGTCATGCCGCCGTCCGGCGTCACCCGCAGCACCTGTTCACCGGCGTCATTGCGATAGACGACGTCGCCGCGCGGGGCCGGAGTCGGACGCAAGACCCAGGTCTCGTCCCGCCGCTCGAAGCGCAGCAGGGCGTTGTGGCCGGAACTGTCCAGCAGGAAGGCCTCGCCGCCTTCCGAAACATAGCGACCGGCCGGTGGCAGGATATCCGTAGGCCCACGGCCCCGCAGGGCCTGGCTCTGTTCGGCCTGGGCATTGCCACGCACCTGGGCCTGAACGGTCGTGGCCGGGCTCAGTCCGGCAGCCACGACGGCGAACGCCATCGTGGTCAGGGTCGGTATTGATACCGCTCTGGCCGGAACCGTGAATATCATGGACCCGATCCTGGGCCCGCACCCCGGCGGATTTTAGGCAGGACCAGTGTCAGCCCACCAGATACTGACCGCCGTTCAGTGACAGGGTGCAGCCTGTGACATATCCGGCACGCTCACCCGACAGCCAGGACACCATGTCGGCGATTTCCTCGCCTTTTCCGAGCCTTCCGACGGGGATCTGGGCGATGATTCCGGCCAGCACCTTCTCGTCCATGGCTCCGACCATTTCCGTGTCGATATAGCCGGGCGCGATACAGTTGACCGTCACGCCCTTGCGGGCGTTCTCAAGCGCCAGCGCCTTGGTGAAGCCGATCATCCCGGCCTTGGCGGCGGAATAGTTGGTCTGGCCGATCTGACCCTTCTGGCCGTTGATCGACGAGATGTTGACGATGCGACCGAAGCCGCGGTCCCGCATGCCGACGATGACCTGACGCGTCATGTTGAAGACACTGTCCATATTGACGCGAATGACGTCGGACCACTGGTCGGCGCTCATCTTGTGAAAGAAGCCGTCGCGAGTGATGCCGGCATTGTTGACCAGGACATCGATGGGGCCGAGCTGGTCCTCGATTTCCTTCACCGCCCGGGCGCAGTCATCGAACGAGCCGACATTGCCCTTGACGATGGTGACGCCCAATTCCTTCGCCGTGGCCTCGGCCGCCTCGACATTGCCGGAAAAACCGGCGGCGACGGCCATGCCGTCTTCCTTCAGGCGTTGAACGATTGCCTTGCCGATACCGCGGGTGCCACCCGTGACCAGAGCCACTCGAGCCATGTGCGTTTCCTTGTCCCTGACGGCCCCGTCTGACGCGGGGCCTTGTTCCGGGTCATCCTAGACGGTTGCCGGGGGCGGGAGAACCCCGGTGCCGTGCGTTCCGGCCGGGACCGAAGCGCACGGACGAAGCCGCTAGAGCTTCGCCATGTCCAGCACGAAGCGATAGCGGACGTCGGACTTCTCCATCCGCGTGTAGGCCTCATTGATCCGGTCAGGGGCGATGACCTCGACCTCGCAGGCGATGCCGTGCTCGGCACAGAAATCCAGCATCTCCTGGGTCTCGCGGATGCCGCCGATCAGCGAACCGGCGATGCGGCGGCGACGCCACAGCAGGGGCAGGGCGTAGACCGGCATGCCTTCGGTCGACAGGCCCAGCATGACCATGGTGCCGTCGCGGGCCAGCAGGTTGATGTGGCTGGCGATCTCATGCGTGGCCGAGACCGTATTGATGATCAGGTCGAATTTCTCGCCGGCGGCCTTCATCGCAGCCTTGTCGGAATTGATCAGGAAATGTTTGGCCCCCATCCGCTCGGCATCGGCCTTCTTGCGGTCCGAGGTCGACAGCACGGTGACCTCGGCCCCCATGGCCGCAGCCTGTTTGACCGCCATATGCCCCAGTCCGCCCAGGCCGATCACCGCGACCTTGGAGCCGGGGCCGACCTTCCATTCCCTCAGTGGCGAATAGGTGGTGATGCCGGCGCACAGCAGCGGGGCGGCGGCGTCCAGCGGGATCGAATCCGGGATCGACAGCACATAGTTCTGGTCGACGGTGATGTGGTCCGAATAGCCGCCCTGGGTCACGGCCTGGCCGACGGCGGCCCCCTTGGGATCGGCCGAGCCATAGGTCTGGGTCATGCCCGGCACGCAATACTGTTCCTCACCCTCTTGGCAGGCGGCGCAGGTGCGGCAGCTGTCGACCATACAGCCGACCCCGACCCGGTCGCCGACCTTGAAACGGGTCACATCCGATCCGACCGCCGCAACGACGCCGGCGATCTCATGGCCCGGCACGATCGGGTAGCGGGTATTGCCCAGGTCGTTGTTGGCCACGTGCAGGTCTGAATGGCAGACGCCGCAGAACTGGATGTCGATGGCCACATCGTCCGGACCGGGATCGCGCCGGTCGAAACTGTAGGGCGACAGCGGCGTATGGGCGGCGGTCGCGGCGAAGGCGCGGGTGGCGATGGGCATGGGCGGGTCCTTGGTCTCGGGTGTGATGATCAGGTGCGCACCGGGCTCCGTCATCGCAAGGGGTGGAGGACATACAGATCGGTCTCTCGTCGCCATTCCGCACTGCGGCAACACCGGGATGTGAACGCAAACAAGTTGTATATTTTATCACAACTATCTTAGGGTGTGTGTGCTCGACCTCAAGGCCGGGCCTATGAATGGAGGGACTGATGAAGATCACCGCCTTCGCTGCTGCGGCTGCCATGACCTTGGCCATGGGAGCCGCAGCCCCGGCCAGCTCCGGGACAGCCATCTATCAAACCTGCCACGAACAATGTCGCATTCGCTGCATTGGGCTCTACCCGGGTAATCAGGCCATGCAGGATCTCTGCACCTGGTCCTGCATTGATCAGAAGTGTGGTGGGGGACCTTTCCCCTGACGCACCCGGTTCGATCTGAGCGATGGCCCGGTGACGTCAGATGTCCGGGGCCATCGCCGGATCCAGTCGTTCAGTCTGCGGGAATCGATCCCAGCCTCGCGATCAGCGCCTGTGCCGCCGCCGGATTGCGCACCTTGGCCCCCGAGATGAAATAGGCGAACACCGCGCCGCGTTCGGCCCAGGTCCGGGTCCGAACGGCGACGGTCTCCAGCTCGGCCGCGGTCAGGCCGGTCGGCTCATCGTCGCGGCTGGACATCAGCCGGGCATAGGTAAAGTCGGCGGTCGGCTGGTCGATGCGCGGCCAGTCGGGCGACTCATCATCGACGGCATAGACGATGGCGGCCCCGTATTTCGCCGCCAGATCATAGAATTGCTGCGTGTCGAAGCTGGGATGCCGTACCTCCAGAGCGTGGCGCAGTCGCACCCCGTCCTGCTCCTGCGGCAACAGCTTCAGGAAGGACTCGAAATCCTCGGGGTCGAACTTCTTGGTGCCCATGAACTGCCAGTTGACCGGCCCCAGCTTGTCGCCCAGCGCCGTCAGCCCCTGGTCGAGGAACCGCCCCATCGACTCGCCCATACCCGCCAGCACCTTGCGGTTGGTGCAGTAGCGGCTGGCCTTGACCGCGAATACGAAGTCATCCGGCGTTTCGTCGCGCCATTTCATCCAGCTGTCGGGCTTGAAGGTCGAATAATAGGTGCCGTTGATCTCGATCGACGTCAGCGCCCGCGACGCGAACTCCAGCTCGCGCTTCTGCACCAGACCGGGCGGATAAAAGACGCCGCGCCACGGCTCAAAGGTCCAGCCGCCGATGCCGATGTGAATGGGGTGGGTCATGGCGCGCCTCTTCTGTCCGGGTCGGGTTCAGTATATCAGGGCCGCCGCATGGGCGGGGTCGGACAGGCGGACATTGCTGAATTCGGCCTGGCGCTCATGCGGCACCGCATAGACGACGTGGGGTCGGAGGGCCGCGAGAATGTCGGGCGGGGCGTCCATGGCCTCGGGCATCTCGCACTCGGCCATGGCCCAGTAGAAGGCCCCGTCATTGTCCAGCAGCAGGTCGATGTCCCAGCGCAGACCGTGCGGGTCCGTCACCGTATGGCGCAGCTTGTGCACCCGGCGCGTGGTCCGGGGCCACAGGTCGTCGAAATCGCGCGCCTCGAGGGCCGTCTCGATCTCGACCAAACGTCCCGCCGCCGTGATCTTGTAGGTGAAGCTGTCGATCCGGTGCTCGCCCCGGGTCTGCCGCCGGATACGGGCATCGCCGGGCAGATAGCCCTGACGGATATCGCTCCAGTCCGCGCGCGGCCACAACGCCAGCACCGCAGCGGCATCGTCGAGGACGTATTTGCGCTCGTTCTCGGTCGGCATGACGGTCCTAGTAGGCGAAGTCCGCGTACATCCGCGTGACGTCACCCTGCCATTCGCCATGGTAGAGCGACAGCAACCGGTCGGCCGGGGTTATGCCGCTGTCGGCGATGTCTTCCAGCTCGGACAGATAGCCGCGCTCGTCGACCATGCCGCCGCTGAAACGGGCGCGGTTCTTCAGGCCCTGGCGGGCGATGGCCACCATATCGACGGCGATGTCGCGTACCGAACGACCGGCGACCTCGGCTTTCAGACCCAGTCGGGTGACGTCGCGGCGCAGGCGCTCGTGGTCGGCGATGTCCCAGTGCTTGCACAGGTCCCAGGCGGCGGCGAGCGAAGGCGCATCATACAGGATGCCGGCCCACAGGGCGGGCAGGCCGCAGATTCGGCTCCACGGCCCGCCGTCGGCCCCGCGCATCTCCAGATAGGATTTCAGCCGCACCTCGGGGAACAGGGTGGTCAGATGATCGCCCCAGTCCTTCAGCGTCGGCAGCTCGCCCGGCAGGGCGGGCAGCTTGCCTTCGAGGAAATCGCGGAACGACTGGCCCGAGGCGTCGACATAGCGCTCGCCGCGCTTGGCGAAATACATCGGCGTGTCGAGGGCGTAGTTGGCATAGGTCTCGTAGCCGAAGCCCTCGGCGAAGACGAAGTCCAGCATGCCGGTGCGGTCGGGGTCGGTGTCGGTCCAGACATTGGCCCGTGCCGACAGGAAACCGTTGGGCTTGCCCTCGGTGAAGGGCGAACAGGCGAACAGGGCGGTGGCGATCGGCTGCAGGGCCAGACTGGTGCGGAATTTGGCCACCATGTCGGCCTCGGAGTCGAAGTCCAGATTGGCCTGGATGGTGCAGGTGCGCAGCATCATGTCGAGGCCCAGTCCGCCCTTCTTGGGCATGTAGGCGCGCATGATCTCGTAGCGGCCCTTGGGCATGACCGGGATGTCCTCACGGGTCCACAGCGGGTCGAACCCGGCCCCGAGGAAACCGAGGCCGATCTCGTCGGCGACCATCTTCACCTCCATCAGGTGCTGGCCGGTCTCGTTGCAGATGTCGTGAATGTCCTTCAGCGGTGCGCCCGACAGTTCGAACTGACCACCCGGTTCCAGACTGATTGAGGCCGAAAAGCCCTCGCTGTTTTTCCGTTCGAGGGCGATGACATGACCGGCTTCCTCGACCGGGCTCCAGCCGAAGCGGGTCAGGCCGTCCAGCATGGCCCGGATACCGTTGTCGCCCTCATAGGCCGGGCGACGCAGCGTCGTGCGGTCGAAGCCGAATTTCTCGTGCTCGGCCCCGATGCGCCACTGGCTCTTCGGCTTGGCCCCATCGGACATGACCGCCGTCAGCTGTGCGAACGAGAGCGGTTCCTGATCGACCATTGTGCATCCCCCGTCCGTGGCGAAGAGCGCACGACCTGTTTCGGCTAGATGGGTGAGAATGCAGCCCGGCTCAAGGGGTACGGTTCCACCGCGCGAAGCGTTTTCTCTGGACGGGTGCGACGCCCTACCGGCGGTCCCAGTCGCCCACGGCCGCCTGCCACAGGGTCATGGCGGCGATGGCGGCGGTGTCGGCGCGCAGGACACGGGGCCCAAGCGACACGGCGGTGGTGAAGGGCAGGGCGCGCAGCCGGTCGCGTTCTTCCGGGGCGAAGCCACCCTCGGGGCCGATCAATATGGCCCACGGGCCCGGACCCGCCGTGGTCAGGGCCGTCGTTGCCGGCTCTCCGCCGGTCTCGTCGCAGAACATCAGCCGCCGGTCGGCGTCCCAGTCGTCGAGGACGGCGTCCAGCTTGACCGGATCATCGACCCCCGGAACATCGAGCCGCCCTGTCTGTTCGGCCGCTTCTTCGGCGATGGCGTCGAGGCGATCCAGCCGCACCTTCTCGACATTGGTGCGGCGGGTGATGACCGGACGCACCCGGCGCACGCCTAGTTCGGCGGCCTTTTCGACGATGGTTTCGACGCGCGATTTCTTGACCAGGGCCACGATCAGTTCGAGGTCGGGCCCGGCGCTCTGGGGCCGGACCTGCTCTTCGGCGCGCAGCACCACGCCGCGCTTCAGCCGCTCGGCGATGGTGGCGCGCCACTCGCCGTCACGACCGTTGAACAGCAGCAGTTCGCTGCCGAGAAACAGTCGCATCACCCCGGTCAGATACCGGGCCTGCTCGGGCGTGGGGGTCAGGGTGGTGCCGGGGGCGAGGTCGGCGCGGACGTACAGACGGATCATGATCTGACCCTAGCCCTCGGTCGACGTCTCGGGGAGTCGCACGCCGAGGGATTTCGCCAGCACCGGGAAGATGGCGTCGGCCTCGGCTCCGGTGGTGCCGAACGGCGCGCGCAGGTCCAGCCAGTAGTCCCGGAATTCCGCGCCGTCACTGTGGGCCAGCACCGTCAGGGCGGCGCGGATGCGGGTCTGGGTCTCGCGGGTCACCTCGGCCATGGCCGGCACGATGTCGGTGCGCAGGGCTTTGGTGACCTGGGCCGCATCCAGCGGATCGACCGCGCCGAGCCGTTCGAGGGTGGCGGCACTGTCCGCCCCGCCGATCCACGGATCGAACAGACTGTCCAGCAGCTCGGACCGGGCTCGCGCCTCGCGTTCCGCCAGTCGTTGCTTTGCCGTCTTGCGCACGGAGGATTTCCCCTTAAAGCGACCGGGCGATCAGCAGCTTCATGATCTCGTTGGTGCCGCCGTAGATGCGCTGGACGCGGGCGTCCTTGTACAACTGGGCGATCGGATATTCGTTCATATAGCCGTAGCCGCCATGCAGTTGCAGCATCTCGTCAATCGTCTCGCCCTGGATGTCGCTGACCCAGTATTTGGCCATCGAGGCGGTGACGGCGTCCAGCTTGCCCTGCAGGTGCAGGCCGATGCAGTGGTCGACGAAGACCTTGGCGACGGTCAGCTTGGTCTTCACCTCGGCCAGTTTGAACTGGGTGTTCTGGAAGTCGATGACCCGCTTGCCGAACGCCTTGCGCTCCTTAACGTAGGCCAGCGTTTCCTGAAGCCCGCGCTCGGCCGCGGCCACGCCCTGCACGGCGATGTTCAGCCGTTCCTGTGGCAGCTGCTGCATCAGCTGGACGAACCCCTGACCCTCGACGCCGCCGATGACATTCTCGCCGGGAATCTTCACATCGTTGAAGAACAGCTCGGAGGTGTCGTTCCCCTCCATGCCGATCTTGTGCAGGTTGCGGCCGCGCTCGAAGCCTTCCGCGCCGTCCGTTTCGACCACGATCAGACTGGTGCCCTTGGCCCCCTGGCTCGGGTCGGTCTTGGCCACGACAATGATGAAATTGGCCAGCTGGCCGTTGGTGATGAAGGTCTTGGAGCCGTTGACCACATACTGGTTGCCGCTCTTGAGCGCCGTCGTCTTGACGCCCTGCAGGTCGCTGCCCGCGCCCGGCTCGGTCATGGCGATGGCCCCGACCAGCTCGCCCGAGGCCAGCTTCGGCAGCCAGCGCGCCTTCTGCTCCTCGGTGCCGTAGTGCCAGATGTAGGGCATGACGATCGCATTGTGCAGCGAGATGCCGAAATGGTCCGCGCCCCTCCAGCCCAGCTGGCGCATCAGCACCACCTCATGCCGGTAGTCGCCGCCCATGCCGCCGTCTTCCTCGGGCATGGACAGACCCAGCAGGCCCGCCTCGCCCGACTGCGTCCATAGCTCGCGCGGGACGGACGAGTTGGCGATCCAGTCCTGCACCGCCTCGGGCGGCGCATGTTCGTCGATCCATTTGCCGACGCTGTCGGAGAAGAGGGTGATCTCCTCTTCCTGCATGAAATCGGGTTCGGGGGTCTGAAGGACGTTCATCGATTGGCTCCGCGATCAAAGCCCTTCCCCCTTGATGGGGGAAGGGTTGGGATGGGGGTGAAACCGGCTGGAGCAGGCGGTGTCGACCGCACCTCAACCGGATGCACTGTCACCCCCAACCCCGGCCCTTCCCCCATCAAGGGGGAAGGGAGAAGAAATCAGAACGCCTCCGCCGGCATCTCCATCAGCACCTCGGCCCCGGTCTTCATCTTGACCAGATGGGCCTCGGCGTCGGGCAGGATGCGTTCGACGAAATAGCGGCCGGTCTGCAGCTTGGTGACATAGAAGGGATCGGTATCGCCGGCGTCGATCTTCGCCTGGGCGGCCTTGGCCATCTGGGCCCAGAGATAGGCCAGGGCGGTCAGGCCGAACAGATGCAGATAGTCGGTCGAGGCGGCCCCGGCGTTGTCGGGGTTGGCCATGCCGTTCTGCATCAGCCACATGGTGCCGTCCTGCAGCTTCTTCTTCACGTCGGCCAGGCCGGCGATGAAGGGCTTGATCGGGCCGTCACCGTCGTTTTCGCCGACGAAGGCGTCGATGTCGGCGAACCAGCTCATGATCGCGCGACCGCCCTTGGACGGCAGCTTGCGACCGACCAGGTCCAGCGCCTGGATGCCGTTGGCCCCCTCATAGATCATGGTGATGCGGGCATCGCGCAGATACTGGCTGGCCGGGAAATGCTCGGTATAGCCGCTGCCGCCGTGAACCTGCATGGCGAGGCTGGCGACATGGAAACCCTTGTCGGTCAGATAGGCTTTCAGCACCGGGGTCACCAGACCCATGTAGTCGTTGGCCTTCTGGGCCGTCGCCTCGTCGTCCGAATGCTGCAGGTCGGCCTGCAGCGCGGTCCACAGCAGGAAGGCCTGCCCACCTTCGACAAACGCCTTGGCCTCCAGCAGCATGCGGCGCACGTCCGGGTGGACCATGATCGAGTCGGCCGGCTGGTCCGGGCTCTTCGGTCCGGTCAGGCTGCGGCCCTGCAGGCGGTCATGCGCGAACTCGACGGCGGCCTGATAGGCGGCGGTGCCGATCGACAGGCCCTGCAGACCGGTGCCGAGGCGGGCCTCGTTCATCATCACGAACATGGCGGCCATGCCCTTGTTCTCGGTCCCGACCAGCCAGCCTTTGGCGTTGTCGTAGTCCATCACGCAGGTGGCGTTGCCGTGGATGCCCATCTTGTGCTCGAGCCCGCCGCAGCCCGCGCCGGTGTTGCGCTCGCCCAGTGACCCGTCCGCGTTGACGAACACCTTGGGCACGACGAACAGGCTGATGCCCTTGATCCCGGCCGGTGCGCCGTCGATGCGGGCCAGCACCAGATGGATGATGTTGTCGGTGAAGTCGTGCTCGCCCGAGCTGATCCAGATCTTCTGGCCGGTGATGTTGTAGCTGCCGTCGCCGTTGGGCACGGCCTTGGTACGGATCAGGCCCAGGTCCGTGCCGCACTGCGGCTCGGTCAGGTTCATGGTCCCGCCCCATTCGCCCGTCGCCATCTTCGGCAGATACATGGCCTTCTGTTCGTCGGTGCCGTTGGCGTTCAGCCCCCAGTAGGCCCCGGCCGTCAGGCCCGGATACATGGAGAAGGCGGCGCTGGCGGCGGCGGTCATCTGGCCGAAGGCCATGGCCACGACCGCGGGCATGCCCTGGCCGCCGTGCTCGGGCAGGGCCGACAGGGCCGGCCAGCCGGCGGCGACCATCTGATGGTAGGCTTCCTTCCAGCCGGTCGGACCCGTGACCTTGCCGTTGTCCCATTTGCAGCCTTCCAGATCACCGACCCGGTTCAACGGGGCGATGACTTCCTCGGAAAATTTGGCGCCTTCCTCGAGGATCTGCCCGACCAGATCGGCGGACACGTCCTCGAAGCCCGGCTGGTTGGCGTAGCGGTCGATCTCCAGAACGTCGTTCAGGATGAAGGTCAGGTCGCGGACGGGCGCCTTGTAGGCCATGGGATTACGCTCTCGCTTTGAAGGGCTGGACTAGGGAGTGGCCGGGGCCGTGATCGGGGTTGAGCCGGGCCTTGAGCAGGTTGGCGTATTCGTCGGCCCCGGGCAGCAGGTCCGGGCGATGTTCACCCAGTTTGCGCTCCATCACGGCGCAGGCTTCCTCGGCCGTCTCGATGGCCGCATCGAGGTCTTCGCGCTGTTGTTTCAGGGCGGTGATCTGGGCGCGGTGGCGGCGCAGGGCCACGGCCATCTGATGGGCGTTGTGATTGTCGTGGTCGTACAGATCCAGCATCTCCTGGATCTCGAGCAACGAAAAGCCGATGCGCCGGCCGCGCAGGATCAGCTTCAGACGGGCCCGGTCGCGGGCGTCATAGACCCGGGTCTGGCCCTTGCGGGCCGGTGTCAGCAGACCCTTGTCCTCATAGAAACGCAGGGCCCGCGCCGTTGCGCCGAACTCGCGGCACAGCTGCCGGATCGAATAGGTGCGGTGATCGTCTGCGGTCGCCATGGCCAAGTCATAACTTGACGCGCACGTAAAGGGAAGGTTTTTCGCGGTGCCGGGTGCGGACCCGCCGGTCAGAGTAGCGGGCGAAATCTGAACCAGATGATCGGCAGGGTAATCGCCAGCAGCAGGAAGTTGATGACGGCGAGACCGGCCTGGGCCCCACTGATGTGGACGACCAGCATGATGGCCTCCAGCCCGGCCAGACCGACGGACGCAGTGAGCAGCAGCGGGCGACCGATCCGCCACGATACCAGCGGCGCAAGGATCAGCACGGCAAGGATGATTTCGGCCAGACCGACGCCACGCACCAGATTCTCGCTGACCCGGGCCGGCCAGGCCAGCAGGCTGACGAGGTTGTCCATCGGCTCGGTCATCTTGGCATAGCCGGCGGCCGCGAAGAACATCGTCAGCCAGCCCTGCAGGGTCCACAGGGTCAAATTCAGATAATCAGCGCGGGCGCGCCTTTGGGGAGTCAGGGTCTGGGTCTGGGTATTCATGGCCGCACAGAAGGAGGGGTTGGAGACAAACTGAACTGTAACAGACGCTACATCAGATCGCCGGGCCGATACCGCAAGATGCAAGGGGCGCGGCCGTAACCATCTGTGATCACCGGTGCCCCGACGGAAGGACACAGGCAGGACCCCATATCTACGACTTCGTCATCTCGATCTCGTTAACGGTCACGCTTGATGCGCAAAGCCATAGGCCAGGCGCGCTCCCTCCAGCCCGGCCAGCTTGGTCGTGAACGGAGTCCAGTCGTCTACCGTGTCGATGGCTTGCCAGATCGCCTCGACCTCATCGATCAGCATTTCTTCCGGTTCCGGCCGGGCAAAGACCGGGTGTTCCAGCCGCTCGGGTCGATCGGTTTCATGGGCGAACAGGGCGGCGCGGAAGGCTTCGAACGTCGCGCCCTGATAGAGTCCCGCGCGCGGTCCCTGCAGTGCCCGCGCCGAGGAGGCGAAGCCGCCGAACCAGTCGAAGAACAGCGGCTCCCATCGCAGGGCCTCGCCGCCCTCGCGCAGCAAGGCCAGGGTCGCATCGAGCAACTGTTGGTCCGCCGCCTCACCCGCGCTGAGGACGCCCAGCCGCATCAGGAAGGCGACGCGCAGTTCGCGGATATAGGCCGGGCCGAACCCGTTCAGGGCCTCGGTCAGGGGGCCCGCGTCGGCGACCAGCTTCAGGCAGCCGGCCAGCTGGGTCAGGTTCCAGAACACGGCCTCGGGCTGGCGGGCGAAGGCATAGAGGCCGAACTGGTCGAAATAGGCGGCGGTGAAGCCGGGTTCGTAATGGGGCAGGAAACGCCACGGTCCGTAGTCAAAGCTCTCGCCCGTGACGTTGAGGTTGTCGGTATTGAGCACGCCGTGGACGAAGCCGGCGGCGATCCAGCGCGCGCTCAGTCGGGCCGAGGCCGCGACGACGGCCCGCAACAGGCCGGGCGCGTCTCCGGCCGCCACCTCCGGGTGGTAGAGGCTGCGCACATGCTCGACCAGGGTCTCGATCATGTCGGCCCGACCGAGCCAGGCCGCGCGCTGGAAGGTGCCGAAACGCACATGGCTGTGGCTCAACCGCACCAGCACGGCCGAGCGGGTCGGTGACGGTTCGTCGCCCCGCTGCAGCGCCTCGCCGGTTTCGATCAGGCTGAAGGCGCGACTGGTCGGGACACCGAGGGTTTCCAGCAGGGTCGCGGCCAGGACCTCGCGCATCCCGCCCTTCAGCGTCAGCCGCCCGTCGCCGCCGCGCGACCAGGGCGTGGTGCCCGACCCCTTGGTCCCGAGATCCAGCAACCGTCCGTCATTGTTGGGCCCATCGCTCGCGCTGCGGGCGCTCGCGGCTTGAGGGCACTCCCGCAGCTGTGCCGCCAGAAAACCCCGGCCGTCACCGATGTCGGCGTTGTAGCTGCGGAATTGATGGCCGTGATAGCGCATGGCCAGCGGCCCCGGCTGGCCGGGCAGGAGCTCGAACCGGCCGAAATGGGCGACCCATTCGGCATCGGTCAGCCCTTCCAGCCCGACCTCGGCCGCGGCGCGATCGTTGCGAAAGCGCAGGGTCGTCTGCGGAAAGACGGCGGAGTCGACGGGATCACTGAAGTCGCCGCCCAGATCAGGAAAGCGGGGATCGGGGCGATAGGCGGGGGACACGGGCATGGGCCGCAGATGCGACTTCGTGCGCTCCGGCGCAACTGCACCGGTTGAATGTCGGTCCGGTGCCTCTATGTTGTCTGCAGCCCTCGGGCCGGGTTTGCCCGGTCAGGCCGGTGCCCGCCCGTGCGGACGAACCCGGTCCGGCGTTCGTCGACAACCGGACGCCACGACAGATACGATTCAGACCCAGGGCTATTTCCATGCGCAAGATTACGCTCGACTTCCTCAAGACCGAGGCAGCCTCCGGCCTTGTGCTGGGCCTCGCCGCCCTCGCGGCGTTGGTCATCGCCAACTCGCCGCTGTCCGACATCTATTTCAGCTGGCTGAAGAGCGAACATGTGCTCCAGGTCGGGCCGCTGGTGCTGCAACTGACCATCACCGAATGGATCAAGGAAGGCCTGATGGCGGTCTTCTTCCTCGTGGTCGGGCTGGAGATCAAATTCGAGATCGTACGGGGCGAGCTGCGCAATCCGCGCAAGCTGGCCATGCCGGTACTGGCGGCGGTGGGGGGCATGGTCGGTCCCGCCCTGGTCTATCTGGCCATTGCCGGTGTGAGTGGCGGACCGCAGGGCGGCTGGCCCATTCCGCTGGCCACCGACATCGCCTTCGCCCTCGCCATATTCGGCGTCGCCGCCCGGGGGCTGCCCTCGTCATTGCGGGTCTTTCTGCTGACGCTGGCCATTGTCGATGACCTCGCCGCCATCGGCCTGATCGCCGTGCTGTTCTCCAGCAACGTCCATTGGGTTCCGGTCCTCTGGATCGCCGGTCTTCTGGCGGTCGGGGCGGTCATGGCGCGGCGCGGCGGCATTCCCGCTCCCTTCTGGGTGCTGGGCTTCGGCCTGGTCTGGTACCTGACGGTGCTGTCCGGCCTGTCGACGGCCCTGACGGCCGTGGCCTTCGCCGTCATCGTGCCGGTCGGCGAGCGTCGCGAGGACGGGCAGAGTCCGTTGAAGGAGGCGATGCATGACCTGCACCCCTATGTCGCCTTCCTGGTGCTGCCGCTGTTTGCCTTCGCCAAGGCCGGGGTGGCGATCGCCGGCCTCTCCATGGCCCAGGCCGTGACCCCGCTGGTCGTCGGCGTGGCCGCGGGCCTGTTCTTCGGCAAACAGATCGGCGTCTTCGGCGCGGCCTGGCTGGCTGCGGTGCTGAAGATCGGCCGCAAGCCGACCGGCGCGACCTGGCTGGAGGTCTATGGCGTCAGCGTCCTGTGCGGCGTCGGTTTCACCATCAGCCTGTTCATCGGGGCCCTGGCCTTTCCCGGCGCGGGTGACTCCGTGGACCAGACCCAGATCAAGCTGGGCGTGCTGAGTGGATCGGCCCTGTCCGCGGCCGTCGGCTGGGGGGCCCTGCACCTTGCCAGTCGGCGCAGGCGTCTCGCCCGGGCCCTTCGCCCGTCGACCTGACCCGGCTGCTGGATCAGGTTCCCGCTGCGTCGCGGTCGAAGACCAGACGCCACAGGTGGACACTACCATCGACCACGGCCGCCACCGGGGCGGGGGCTTCGGCATGGCTCTGGCTGCCGGCCGGGGCGGTGGCGCGGGTGTGGGTCGGGAACCAGCCCCACAGCGAGACGAGGGCGGCGAAGCCGGCGACATAGGCGATCGGCAGGTACCAGCCGTGAACCAGCCAGGCCCGGACCGAACGCATCTGCGGATACAGGTTCGACAGGGCGACGCCGGCCGAGGAGCCGAACCACATCATCGAGCCGCCAAAGCCGACTGCAAAGGCCAGAACACCCCAGTCGTAGCCGCCTTGTTTCAGGGCCAGCGCCGTCAGCGGGATATTGTCGAACACCGCCGACAGGGCCCCCAGGCCGAAGGCGGTTTGCCAGGAGGCATCGGGCAGGTGATCGACCGGCATCATGGAGGCGGTGGCCACCAGACAGACCAGGAAAAGGGCTCCGCGGGCCGCGCCCGGCAGAACGTTCCACTGCGGCGCGCGGATCAGCGCCGTCAGCAGGATCGCCAGCCACAGGCCCAGTCCCAGCCACGGCGCGACTTCCTGTTGTTCAGGATACCAGGCGTTGCCGGCGAAATTCACGGCCAGAAGGGTCGCCAGGATGATGCCGACGATAATGGCCCGGCTGGGTTTGATCGGGGGCGCGTCGGCCGCGATATGGGCCTGGATCGGCGCATAGCGTTGCTGCTGTCGGGCCCCGAGAATCCCGAACACGGCGAAGGCCACGATTGCGGCGATAAAGGCGTGCAGGACCGCCAGTGGTGAAACGCCGCTGATCCACATCATGGTGGTGGTCGTGTCGCCGATCACGCTGCCGGCCCCACCGGCATTGGCGGCGGCGACGATACTGGCCAGGAAGCCGATGCTGACCTTGTTGTGATAGACGTGCCGCGCGACGACGCCGCCGATGATCGTTGCCGCGATATTGTCGAGAAATGCCGACATCACGAAAATGAGCACCAGAAGGACGAGCCCCCCCTTCCAGTCGTCGGGCAGAACGGCGGGCATGGCTTCAGGAATATTGCTGCGCTCGAACTGGTTGGCCAGGATGGCGAAGCCGAGCAGCAACAGCAGCAGATTGCTCAGGATCACCCATTCGTGCTGGCCATGGGCCAGCAATCCGGCGAGCCCGGTGCCCTGGGCGAATCCGGATACGAACAGCTTGTAGGTGATGGTCGCGAGAAGGCCGGTTACGGCCACGGTCAGGGTTCTGTTGTGGAACAGGGCAACGCCCAGCAGGGTGACCCCGAAGATGTAGAACTCCACCGGGGTGTTTGCGAGCATGCTCGGGAGGGCGACGATGCCCTCGACCAATGAATTCATAAGTTCAATTCCCGGACCAACGGCCATGTTCCGCACGCCGCGCTTGCCCGCAAACTGCAAAAATTGCGGTCCCGGGGCAAGGGTAGTGCCGGTTTGCGGCTTGAAATCGGTTCGATGCCCGGTGGACGGTATGCGGGGTCCCGGTTCGTTGGGGCGGCGACACAGACGCTGACACCAATAGGCGGTTCGTTATGGCGCGCGAATATTGCACACCTGCAACTAATATTGTGACGGGAAACCCATTTCGCGAACCTTGACCTTACGTCATCCCGTTTTGTCGCTTTCACGTCACAGTTGGGGCGACGGAATGGCTGAATTCAGGCCCTTAACACCGACGCTCCTTGTCGCTTCCCCGGGGTTGGACTACCGAATCAACTGAACACCCGCGTCTCGCAAGAAAGACGCGGTTCAGGGATCAGGAAACGCCGCGACCGTGTGAACCGGTCCGGCCTCACAGTCGGGAGCCGTCCATGCGCCTTCATAATCTTCTTCGTTGCACGGCATCTGCCGCAGTCGTCGGTGCCGTCGCCTTCGGTTTCGCCGGCGCAGCCTCCGCCCAGTCGACGCCCCAGGCCGCGCCGACCACGGTCGACGACATCATCGTCACGGCCCAGAAGCGTGAACAGAACCTCCAGGACGTGCCGATCGTGGTCACGACCCTGTCGCAGGAAACGCTTGAAGGGGCTGGTGTCCACGACATCAAGGACCTGCAGATCCTGACGCCGGGTATGACGGTCACCTCGACCTCGTCGGAAGCCTCGACCACCGTCCGCATCCGCGGCGTCGGCACGGTCGGCGACAATCCCGGCCTGGAAAGCTCGGTCGGCGTGGTGATCGACGGTGTCTACCGCTCGCGCAACTCGGTCGGCTTCGGCGATCTGGGCGAGCTGTCGCGCATTGAGGTGCTGAAGGGCCCGCAAGGAACCCTGTTCGGCAAGAACACCTCGGCCGGCGTCATCAACATCCTCACTGAAGCCCCTTCGTTTACCCCGGGCTTTAACGCCGAGCTGACGTTCGGCAACTACGACCAGAGGGGCGTGGCCGGCTCGGTCACCGGTCCGATCACCGACAACCTGGCAATGCGCCTGTACGCCGCCCGCCGTTTGCGCGACGGTTTTTATGACGTCGATCTCGGGGATGGTCCGCGCACGAACACCGACGACGCCAACCAGGACTTCGGCACCGTTCGCGGTCAGTTGCTGTGGCTGCCCAACGACAACACCTCGATGCGCCTGATCGCTGACTACTCCAAGCGGGACGAATATTGCTGCGTCGGCGTTCAGCTGCGCACCGGCCCGACCTATCCGTTCATTGATGGTCTCTCGAACGGCACCGGCCAGGCTCCGCCGGCGGCCGGCTTCGGTGCTCTGCCGTTCTCGCGCACAGCCTATGCCAACCGCTCCACCGGCCAGGAAGTTGAAGACAAGGGCGTTTCGCTCGAGATCAACGTGGATATGGCCGGCTTTGGTGGCGCGACCCTGACGTCGGTGACCTCGGCCCGTGACTGGTCTTCCTCGCTCGGACAGGACATCGACTACACCGGGGCCGACATCGTCTATCGCGTGAATGACGGTGAGTACGGCTACAAGGTCAAAAACCTGACCCAGGAGTTCCGTCTGGCCGGAGCCACGGATCGTGTCGACTGGCTGGTCGGCCTGTTCGCGACCAAGGAAGACATCGACCGCAACGACAGCTGGTATTACGGGGCCGACTACACGCCCTACATGTCGTTCCTGCTGAGCGCCGGCCTTGCCGCCGGTGGGGCCCCGTTCCCGATCAGCCCCGGCACTATCGGCTGCTATACTCGCGTTGCCCAGACGGCTCCGGGCCTCGGGGCCTGCCTGACCACAGGTGGCACGGCCAGCGGCGGCGGCATCGGCTTCACGGTCGGCCAGGGCTATCGCGACACCTATGCGCAGGGCTCGACCTCCTACGCCATCTTCACCAACAACAGCTGGCACGTGACCGACGCGTTCGATATCACGCTGGGCCTGCGCTACACGATGGATGACAAGAGCCTTGATGGGCAGCAGCGCAACATCAATGGCAACGGCAATACCTGCTCCGCTACGCAGGCGAATGCTGCGGCTATCGCAGGTGTGCTCGGTGCTTCAGGCGCTTCGACCATCATCGGTACCGTCTGCCTGCCGTGGGCCAACAGCGCCTTCAACAATCGCAATATCTCGGAATCGTTCGATGACAGTGAGTTGAGCGGCACAATCAAGGCTTCGTACCGTCTCAGCGACGAGGTCATGGTCTATGGTTCGTACGCCCGCGGCTACAAGAGCTTCGGTTACAACCTCGACCGGGTGCAGTCGGGCATCACCCCGTCGGCTTCGCTGCTGTTCCCGTCCGAAGTGGTCGATAGCTATGAAGCCGGTATCAAGACCACCCTGTTCAACCGCACGGTCCTGCTGAACGCCACCTATTTCGACCAGGTCTTCAAGGACTTCCAGCTCAACACCTTCCTCGGCACCGCCTTCGTGGTGGAGTCGATCCCCGAGCTGACCTCGCGTGGTGTGGATGCCGACTTCCTGTGGTTCACCCCGATCGAGGGCCTGAGCTTCCAGGGCGGTGTCACCTATACCGACGCGCAATACGGCAACTTCACCGCGGCGGACCTGACATCTCCGGGCAATTTCCCGCAGCTGTCCCTGCTGCCGGGTGCGCGCGCCTCGTTCGCGCCGGAATGGTCGGCGACGGGAGCGGTCAATTTCGACCGTTCGGTGGGTAACGGCTTGCGCTTCGGCATGAGCCTGGCGGCCAAATACTCGACCGACTACAACACCGGTTCGGATCTTCTGCCCTACAAGCAGCAGGACGCCATGACGATCCTGAACGGTCGTGTCACCCTGGGTTCGGAGGACGAGCACTGGACCTTCGAGATCTGGGCCCAGAACCTGACCGACGAGGAATATATCCAGGTCGCGTACAATGCTCCGCTGCAAGGCTCGGCCTTCCAGAAGACGGTCCAGCCCAACGGCACCTATTTCAACCCTGCTCTGGACACCCAGACCTACGATGCTTTCCTGGGTCAGCCGCGCACCTTCGGCGCGACCCTGCGCTTCAAATACTAGAACCGCCTCGCCGCAAGGCGGGTCGAACCAGAGCCGGCCGGGGGTAGCCCCGGCCGGTTTTGTTTTGGGCTGACCCGGGCTGTGGCCGGGGCCGGAGCGATACCGGTCTGGATATGATCCCGCCCTGGCTCAGAGCCTGGCTCCCGTGAGGCGGGCTCTGAGCCAGGTGGAAGGGTGAATGTCTCCAGCCTGCCCCCGGAGGGCTGACCGGGTGCACGGCCGCAATCATCGGCGGCCGGTCACTATCCCCTCATCCTGTGAACCCTGAGGCATGCCGGTCGGACGAAGGCTAGCCTGCCGTCGACGTTTGGCTCCAGCGAGCGGTGCCAATCAGCCGTCGCCAGTCATGGGTTACCCGGTCCCGCCGCACCCGGACCTAGTGGCCGCGGGTGCCGCCAAAGTCAGCCGCACGGCGGCCGCGCAGCTTGTTGACGACCCACATGAAACCCCGCGCCACATTGCGCGGCGCGTGGCGAATAAAGCCCGGGAAGTCGTCGACGATGGTGAAAATGGGCGGGATGAACAGCAGCGACAGGAAGGTGGACGAGATCAGGCCACCGACCACGGCGATGGCCATGGGCTGGCGGAACTCGACGTCGGCACCCCAACCGATGGCCACAGGCATCATGCCGGCTCCCATGGCGAAGGTGGTCATCAAGATCGGTCGGGCGCGTTTGTGAGCGGCGTCCATGATGGCCTCGAAACGGGGCAGACCGTCCTTCTCTGACATGACGATATAGTCGACCAGCAGAATCGAATTCTTGGCCGCGATCCCCATCAGCATCAGCACGCCAATCAGCGAGGAAATCGAGAAGCTGGATCTGGCGACCATCAACGCCATCAGGGCCCCGCCGACCGCGAGCGGCAGGGAGGCCATGATGGTGACCGGGAAGGCGAAGCTGCGGAACAGCAGCACGAGAACCGCGTACATCAGCATGATGCCGGTCGCGAAGGCGACGGCGAAGCCCATCACCATCTCCATGATGAACTCGGTGTCGCCGGCCGGAACCTGGCGCACACCCTCCGGCAGTGAGTTGACCGAGGGCAGGGCCTGCACGCGCTTGGCGGCGTCGCCCGAGCGAATTCCGTCCAGTTCGGCGGTGATGGAGGCAATGCGGGCCCTGTCCTGACGAAGGATCTGGGAGGGGCCGGCCCCGAATTGGATGTCGGCGACAGCGCTCAATGGCACAGCCGTCCCGCTACTGGTCGGGACACGCAGGGTCTCCAACACCGACAGATCCTCACGCGCTTCGGACGTGAGCTGGAGCCGGATCGGGATCTGGCGGTCGCCGAGATTGTATTTCGGCAGGTTCTGGGCGACGTCGCCGATCGTGGCGACGCGAATGGTCTGGGAGATGTCGCGAGTGGATACGCCCATCAGGGCGGCCTGATCCGGCTTGGGTGTGACCAGGATTTCCGGGCGCGCGATCGAGGCGGTGTTGACCACATTGGCCAGTCCCGGGACGGTCCGCATTTCGGCCTCGATGGCGCGCGCGGCCGCTTCAAGGGCCCGCCCGTCATTGCCGAGAATGGCAAAGGTGTAGCGGGTGCCGTCGGATGGGCCACCGCCCTGCTGGGCTGTGCCCGAGCCGATACGGACGCCGGGAACCCCCTGCCAACCGTCGACCATTACGCGCTGAAAATCCTGTTGGCTGAGCGCGCGTTCGCCCTTGCCGACAAGGTCGGCATAGATGTTGGCCTGGCCCACGTTCTGGCCACCGACAGCCGCGAAGACGGAGGTGACCTCGGGGCGACGGCGCAGGTCGCGGGTCAGGCGTTGAACCACAGCATCAGTCTGGCCGAGGGTCGATCCTGGCGGCAGTTCGACCGAGAAGCTGGCGCGCGACTGATCACCGGATGCCATAAACTCGAACGGCACGAGACCCCCCACGACGACGCCGACCGAGGCAATGACGAAGAGGGTGCCGAGGCCGAACACCTTCCAGCGGTTCATCAGGCTCCACTTCAGCGACTTCAGATAGGTGGCCATCCAGAACGGATCGGCATCCTCATGCTTCTGATGCTTCAGCAGATAGGCTGCCATCAGCGGTGTCAGGGTGCGCGCCACGACCAGCGAGAAGGCCACGGAGACGCAGGCCGCCAGGGCGAAGGCCTTGAAGAACTGACCGACGATGCCGGGCATGAATCCGACCGGCGCGAACACGGCGATGATGGTTGCTGTGGTGGCCACGACGGCCAGGCCGATTTCGTCAGCGGCCTCCATCGAGGCGTCGTAGGGCGTTTTGCCATCGCGCATGTGTCGGACGATGTTTTCGATTTCCACGATGGCGTCATCGACCAGGATGCCGACCGTCAGTGACAGGGCCAGCAGGGTGACGCCGTTCAGCGACTGGTCCAGCGGTCCAAGGACGGCGAAGGCCGGGATCAGCGAAAGCGGCATGGCTGTGGCGGTGATGAAGGTGGCGCGCCAGTCACGCAGGAAGATAAAGACGACCACGACGGCGAGCACCGCCCCCAGAAGCAGGGCTTCCACTGAAGCCAGATAGCTTTCCTCGGTGAATTCGACGTTGGCGTAGACCTGTTCGATGGTCAGTTCGGGATGAGCGGCATCGATCTCGGCGACACGTTTGCGCGCCTTTTCGGCGACCGTGACCTCGCTGGCCGAGCGGGACCGGAAAATGTTGAAGGTTACGGCCTCCTGACCATTGTAGCGGGCCAGGCGACGGGGCTCGCCCCAGTGATCTCTGACCGCTCCGAGATCGCCGAGACGCACGGTGCGACCGCCGGCCAGCGGGATCAGTGTTTCACGCAGCTGGTCGATCGAGCCTGCCGCGCCAAGGGTGCGGATCGAACGTTCCGAGCCTGAAATCGTCACCCGCCCGCCCGGCAAATCGCTGTTGACGCCGGTCAGGGTCTGGCTGACGGCTGCGGCGGTAACGCCGCGGGCAGCCAGATGGTCAGGATCAAGCTCGACGCTGATTTCACGATCCACGCCACCGGACCGATTGACCTCGCCGACCCCACGGATCGCCAGAAGGTCGCGACTGATGTCATTGTCGATGAACCAGCTGATTTCCTCCGGGGTCATTGTGGGGGAGCGGACCACCCAGGTGATCAGGTTGGATCCGGTGATGTCGATGCGCTGGACACTGGGTTCCTGCATGTCCTGCGGCAGGCTGGCGCGCAAACCGCTCATTGCGTTGCGGACGTCGTTGGTCGCGCGCTCGGTGTCCGTGCCGAGCTCGAACTCGATCGTCGTCGACGACGATCCGTCGGTGATCTGCGAATTGATGTGGCGAACGCCGGACAGGCCGGACAGGGAGTCCTCGATCAGCCGGGTGACCTGGACCTCCATCTCGGCCGGAGCGGCTCCGGGACGGCCCGCGAAAACATTGACCAGCGGGAAGTCGATGTCCGGGTTGTTGTTGATGCGCATCCCGGCGAAGGCGTTGATGCCGGCCAGCGTCAACAGGATGAACATCAGAATGATCGGGATCGGGTTCTTGATCGACCAGGACGATAGGTTTTTCACCGGCCGGCCCCTATTCGCCGGCCGGAGCGGCGGGAGTCGGCGCTGTGGTTGCCCCGGTAATGGTCACGCGGTCACCCTCGCTGAGGAATCCGGCACCGGCTACCACCACCCTGGCCCCGGCCTGCAGACCGTCGACAGCGGACAGCTCCGCCGTTCGCGACAGCACCGTCACCGGTTGAAAATGGGTCTGGTTGCCGTCCCGCAGGATGAAGACGCCGGCGCGGTTCCCACGGTACAGGACTGACGCTGTCGGTACGGTAACAGCCGCCTGATCTCCGACCTGGATGCGGGCGCGGGCGAACATGCCAGTGTGGAACCCCCCGCCGACAAGGGTGATCCGGGCCACGCCAAGCCGGTTATCGGGATTGACTTCCGGGGTCACGATGCGGACGCGTCCGGTTGTTTCGCTGACCTGATCGGACGAGATGACGGCGGTCTGGCCCGGGCGAACCAGGGCCAGTTCGGTTTCAGGTATCTGGGCGTCCAGCTCCAGCCGACCGTCGCGGACAATGCGGAACAGTTCGGTTCCGGCACCGACGATCTGGCCCCGGGTCACGCTGCGGCTGATCACCTGACCTGCGACCGGTGCCCGGATCGTGGCCTGCGCGAGCCGGACCCGGGTCTCGGACAATGACGCCCGGGCGGCAGCCAGATTGGCATCAGACGCGCGCTGATTGGCCAGGGCCGTGTCCAGTGATGCCTGGCTGAGGAAGCCGCGTTCCTTGAGCTCCAGAGCCCGGTCAAGCGCGGCCTGGTCACGTGAAGCATTGGCCTGGGCGGTCTGTACCGCCGCCAACTGCCGGTTGAGCTGGGCGCGTAGCAGGGCATCATTCAACTGCACAAGGGGCTGACCCTGGCGGACCCAGCTTCCTTCGTCGACGTAGACGCCGGTGGCGACCAGTCCACCGGTTTCGGCCCCGACCGGCACCTCTTCCCATGCCGAGATTGTACCGGCGGCGGTGACCACGCGATCGATGTTCTGGATGGACGCGATGACGGCGGTGACGGCCTGACGGCTGGCTTTGCTCTGGCCGGCAGCAGGCCCTTCAGCTTTCTTCTCCCCGCCGCCGCACGCCGCCAGGGCAAGGGTTGCTGCCAGGGCCAGGCCTGTGCGGAGAACCGGAGTTGACGGTGTCAAGATGATTACCCTCTGTCGCGATCGGGCAGGGAAACCCGCGAGCCTGTGACCTGCACGATGGTCGACTCGCCTTAATGTTCTCGCCCCACGCCCGATGTTTAGCGTGTTCGCGCCTCGTTCTCAAACGCCGAAGGCCTCTCTAACAGCAATGTAATGTGAGGATTTACCCCCCCCTGGGACCCTGGGTATATTACGGCCCGGATTGGCGTTTGCGGCCCGCCGTGCTACCGGCGCGGCCATGACGACCCCTCCCATCGAACGCATCCGGAACTTTTCCGTGGTGGCCCATATCGACCATGGCAAGTCGACGCTGTCGGACCGGCTGATCCAGGTCACCGGCGGCCTGACCGCGCGCGAAATGAGCGCCCAGGTTCTCGACAACATGGACATCGAGAAGGAGCGCGGCATCACCATCAAGGCGCAGACCGTGCGCCTCAACTACAAGGCGAAGGACGGCCTCGACTACGTCCTCAACCTGATGGACACGCCGGGCCACGTCGACTTCGCCTATGAGGTCTCGCGCTCGCTGGCCGCCTGTGAGGGTTCGCTGCTGGTGGTCGACGCCTCCCAGGGGGTCGAGGCCCAGACCCTGGCCAATGTCTACCAGGCCATCGACAACAACCACGAGATCGTTCCGGTCCTGAACAAGATCGACCTGCCCGCGGCCGAGCCCGAGCGGGTGCGCCAGCAGATCGAGGATGTCATCGGTCTCGACGCCTCCGACGCCGTGCTGTGTTCCGCCAAGTCGGGCATCGGCATCGAGGAGGTGCTTGAGGCCATCGTCACCCGCCTGCCGGCCCCGAAGGGCGACCCCAATGCGCCGCTGAAGGCCCTGCTGGTCGACGCCTGGTACGACCCTTATCTGGGCGTGGTGGTCCTCGTCCGCGTGTTCGACGGCACATTGCGCGCCGGCCAGCGGGTCAAGATGATGCAGCACGGCTCGACCCATCTGGTCGACCGGGTCGGCGTCTTCACGCCCAGGAATACCCCGGTCGAAAGCCTCGGCCCGGGCGAGATCGGCTTCATCACCGGCCAGATCAAGGAGGTGGCCGACGCCGCCGTCGGCGACACCATCACCGACGAGAAGAAGCCCACGGCCGAACCCCTCAAGGGGTTCAAGGACGTGCAGTCGGTGGTGTTCTGCGGCCTGTTCCCGGTCGACGCCGCCGATTTCGAGGACCTGCGCGCCGCCATCGGCCGGCTGCGGCTCAACGACGCCTCCTTCACCTATGAGATGGAATCCAGCGCCGCCCTCGGCTTCGGCTTCCGCTGCGGCTTCCTCGGCCTGCTGCACCTCGAGATCATCCAGGAACGGCTCAGCCGCGAGTTCAACCTCGACCTGATCGCGACCGCCCCGTCAGTGGTCTACAAGATCGGCCTGCGTGACGGCTCCGAGATCGAGCTGCACAACCCGGCCGACCTGCCCGATGTGATGCAGATCGAGACCATCAGCGAGCCGTGGATCAAGGCCACCATCCTGACCCCGGACGACTATCTCGGCGGGGTCATCAAGCTGTGTCAGGACCGCCGCGGCCAGCAGGTCGAACTGTCCTATGTCGGGGCCCGCGCCCTGGTCATCTACGAGCTGCCGCTGAACGAGGTGGTGTTCGACTTCTACGACCGGCTGAAATCCATCTCCAAGGGCTATGCCAGCTTCGACTATGAGCTGAGCGACTATCGCGAGGGCGATCTGGTCAAGATGAACATCCTCGTCAACGCCGAGCCGGTCGACGCCCTGTCGATGCTGGTGCATCGCGGCCGGGCCGAGATGCGTGGTCGCTCCATGGTCGAGAAGATGAAGGAGCTGATCCCGCCGCATCTGTTCGTGATCCCGATCCAGGCGGCCATCGGCGGCAAGATCATCGCCCGCGAAACCGTGCGCGCCCTGCGCAAGGACGTGACGAGCAAATGTTACGGCGGCGACGCCACCCGCAAGAAGAAGCTGCTCGAGAAGCAGAAGGCCGGCAAGAAGCGCATGCGCCAGTTCGGCAAGGTCGAGATCCCGCAGGAAGCCTTCATCGCGGCGCTGAAGATGGACGACGATTGAGGCTGTCTTACCGGGTTAATCCCGCGAAGACGGTTTCGCCCAGGCTATGTCTTCTGACGGCGACGGCGCAGCTGAATGAAATAGAACGTCCAGAACATGACGGTGGTTGTCCAGCCCCCGGTCACCCAGGCCTCGTAACGACTGTCGCCTTGGAGGGAAAACACCCACCAGGCCGTTATGCCCAGCAAGAGAACCGTCGCCGTCAGCAGGCCACTGAGGCGGGGGGTCGTCCAACGGTTGCGGCCTACTGTACCGGTCATGGTTCTGAACCTTGGTCCCTGCGTGAGCGAGCATAACGACGTCCGGGACTTCTACGACCTGGAGGGGCCGCTATGGGATGCCCCGACCCATGAGCACAACTTCGAGTCTGTGCGTGGCGATTGACGGCGTCAAGCCGGATTTGTCGCCGAGCGGGCCGGTTCGACGCTGTCCGGACACATGTTGTCACGGCCCCAAAGCCGCAATCCGCGCCGCGATTCCGCTTGACAGGGCGCGGCCTCACCGCAATCCTTTGTGGTGGTTGGGTCGCCCACTTCAACTTCTGGATGATGGCGATGCCGCCGCGACGGGCCCATCATGAAACAGGCCCAAAGGGTTTCGGGAGGCTGCAAATGCGATTGATCATCAAGCCTGAACCGGACTGGGCAAAAGCAGACCGGCTAAAAACCCTGGAGTTCGCCACGGGCGTCGTCCTGGGCGCATTCGTCGTTGGGGTCGGGCTGTTTTTCTGGGGCTAGACCGGCCGGAATCGACGCTGCATCTGTGGCTGGTTGCGGTGTTCTGGCCTGGGAGGGGCACCGCGCGTTGCGGCCGCACAGGCGGCTTTCGATGTAACTTACGACTTGCCCCGGTTGAAGCGGGGGGCCTAGTCTTGTGTCTGTCGCCGGGGGGCGCGGCGGGACGGGGTCGGTAAAACGCGTGCAGGGCTTGGCTGGGATACTTTTCGCCGGACTGATCGCGGCCCCGCTGGCCCCGCAGGCCGCAGCGCAGACCGTGCCCGCGTCACCGCCGATCTTCCAGCCCGGCGCGCCGGGGACGGCGGCGCGGGTCATCACCCCGGCCGAGGCCGTCGCGCTGAGCCGCAGCACCTTCATTCCCGCCGACGCCGCCTTCATGCAGCATATGATCGTCCACCACGCCCAGGCGGTGGAGATGGTCGACCTGTTGCAGGCCCATGGTGCGGACCCGCGGGTGCAGCTGCTGGGGCGGCGCATCGCCTTGAGCCAGGCGGCCGAGATGGCGCTGATGCGCGACTGGCTGACGACGCGCGACCAGTCGACGGAGATGCCGGCCATGCCCGGGATGGATCACTCGGCCCATGCCGGCATGACGATGCCGCCGTCCGACACCCCGATCATGCCGGGCATGCTGTCGCCGGCCCAGATGCAGACCTTGGCCGCCGCCCGCGGCCCGGCCTTCGACCGCCTGTTCCTGCAAGGGATGATCCAGCACCATCAGGGCGCACTGGGCATGGTCGACGAGCTGCTGGCCGTGCCCGGTGCGGCCGAGGATCCCCTGCTGTCCGATTTCACCAACTCCGTCGTCGCCGATCAGTCGACGGAGATCCTGCGTATGCAATCCATCCTGTCAGACCTCTGACCCTTTTTCCGAAGGAGCGATCATGACCGTTCGCAACCTGCTGCTGTCCTCCGTCGCCGCCCTCGCCGTGGGGCTCAGCGCCACCGCCGCCGCGGCCCAGGCCGGTCAGGTCATCACGCCCGACGCCCGCAGCGCCCTGTCACCGGGTCTGCACGACGCCGGTCAGGCGGCCTCCAACCTGAGGCTGGAATATTCTGTCGCCCCGGCCCCGGGCTTCTTCGATCCCGAGGCCCTGTTCGCGCCGACGCCGCGCCGGCCCCGGGGTGAGGCCGCTCCCGCCGAGACCCACGCCGAGCCGGCGGTTAAGCCGAAATTCAGCCCGCTGGCCCTGTCCAACAGCGATATGGCCATGGCGCATGGCCGCCTGTTCGTCGGCAATTTCAACGGCTTCAACGCCTATGACGTGACCGGTGAGGGTGCGCCGAAACTGATCCTGTCGGTGGTCTGCCCCGGGGGGCAGGGCGATCTGTCGATCCACGGCGACCTGTTGTTCATGTCGGTCGAACAGACCCGGGCCCGCACCGACTGCGGCACGGCGGACGCCGAGGGCGACGTCAATGCCGAACGCTTCCGCGGCATCCGCATCTTCGACATCAGCGACCTGGCCGCGCCGCGCCAGATCGCGGCGGTCCAGACCTGCCGCGGCTCGCACACTCATACCCAGGTGCCGGACGCCGATGATCCGAACGTCCTCTACATCTACAACTCGGGCACCGCGGGCGTGCGCAAGACCGATGAACTGTCGATCTGCAGCGACGGCGAGCCGGACGCCAATCCGGAGACGGCCCTGTATTCGATCGATGTGATCAAGGTGCCGCTGGATCACCCGCAGGACGCGGCCATCGTCAACCGCCCGCGCATCTTCGCCGACCGCGACACCGGGGTGATCAACGGCCTGTGGCGCGGCGGCAGCGTCGGCATCGCCAGCCAGGACGCGGCCCAGACCAACCAGTGCCACGACATCACCGTCTATCCCGAGATGAACCTCGCCGCCGGGGCTTGTGCCGGCAACGGCATCCTGCTCGACATCTCCGACCCGCAGAACCCGGCGCGGATCTCCGAGCTGTTCGATCCCGACATGGCCTACTGGCACTCGGCCACCTTCAACAATGCCGGTGACAAGATCGTCTTCACCGATGAGTGGGGCGGCGGTATCGGCGCGCGCTGCACGGCCGAGGACCCGGCCAACTGGGGTGCCGACATGGTCGTCTCGATCGAGAACGGTCGCCTGCGCGGGCGCAGCTTCCACAAACTGCCCAGCGCCCAGTCGAAATTCGAGAACTGCGTCGCCCACAACGGCTCGATCATCCCGGTCCCGGGCCGCGACCTGATGGCCCAGGCCTGGTACCAGGGCGGGGTGTCGGTCATGGACTTCACCGACCCCGACCACCCGGTCGAGATCGCCTACTTCGACCGCGGCCCGATCGAGGCCGAACGTCTGCTGGTCGGCGGGGCCTGGTCGGCCTACTGGTTCAACGGCCGCATCTATTCCAGCGAGATCGCCCGCGGCCTCGACGTGCTGAAACTGGTGCCCGGTGACCAGCTGTCGGCCGCCGAGATCGCCGCTGCCGAGAGCGTCATGGTCGACGTGATCAACCCCCAGACCCAGACCCGCGTCGTCTGGGCCGACAGCCCCGACGTGGCCCAGGCCTATCTGGACCAGCTGACCCGGTCGGGCAGCGTCGAGGCGGCCCTGGCCGCACAGGTGCACACCGCCATCGACCAGTGGCGCGCCGGAGGCAGCGACGCCCGCGGATCGCGAGTCCTGGCCGGAAGCCTGAGCGCCGCCGCCGGCAAGACCCGCGGCACCGACGCCGCGCGGCTGACGGCGCTCGCCGGATTGTTCCAGCGCCGGGCGGGGTAGGGGGCGAGCCTACCTTGGGTTGGTAGCTGCATTTTCCCGGACGATGCAGGCTGGGGGGATGGAAACGCCCTTGCAGCCGACACTGCCGTTCCCGGCTTGTTCTGCTGGCAGGTTCCTGGCAGTCTCTCCTGACAAGCGTCCGGGTGAGTCGGGCGAGTCGGAGTATGCCCTGATGGTGAAGCAGGCGGGCCAGGCGGCGGCGGATAGCGCTGTTGACCTTGGTTATATCGATGCGCCTGCAAGGCCCGCGGCAGTGCAGCCGAAGCTGAAGGTTATTGAGGGCCAGGGCGGCAAGGACGCGTCGACCTTCACCTTTATCGACCTGTTCGCAGGCATCGGTGGCCTGCGTCGCGGGTTTGAGTCGATCGGTGGTTGCTGTGTCTTCACCAGCGAATGGGACAAGTTCAGCCAGCAGACCTATCGGGCGAATTTCCCGAACGACGATCATGAGATTAACGGCGACATCCGTGCCGTCGAGGCCGCGGACATCCCTGCGCACGATGTGCTGCTGGCGGGGTTCCCGTGCCAGCCCTTCTCCATCGCCGGCGTGTCCAAGAAGAACGCGCTCGGACGCGCGCACGGCTTTGAGGACAAGACCCAGGGCACCCTGTTTTTTGATGTGGCGCGGATCATCGCCCACCATCGTCCGGCAGCCTTCCTGCTGGAAAACGTCCGCAACCTGGTCGGTCACGACAAGGGCAAGACTTTCCAGACGATCAAGGACGTCCTGGAGCAGGAGCTGGGCTACAAAATCGACTGCCGGATCATCGATGGACGACACTGGACGCCCCAGCATCGTGAGCGGATTTTCATCGTTGGCTTCCGTGAGGACCAGGGATTCTGTTTTGATGACATGAAGCTGCCGGATGCCGCGCCGAAGCTGGTGGAAATCCTGCATCGTGAAGGTGATGAGTCCGAGATTCCTGACCAGCGGTTCACCGTCGGAAACTCGGGCCGGGTGGCCGATAAATACACCCTGACCGACAATCTCTGGGCCTATCTCCAGCGCTACAAGGAAAAGCACCGCGCCGCCGGCAATGGCTTTGGGTTCGGTCTTGTGGGCCCTGAGGATGTCGCCCGCACCCTGTCGGCGCGCTATCACAAGGACGGTTCGGAAATCCTGGTGAAGCAGGAGGGCAAGGGCCCCCGGCGGCTGACGCCCCGGGAATGCGCCCGCTTGATGGGGTTCGACTCGCCCCGGGGCGGCGACTTCATCATCCCGGTCTCGGACACCCAGGCCTATCGTCAGTTCGGAAACTCTGTTGTGGTGCCGGCCGTGAAAGCCGTTGCCGAACATATGAAGCCGCACCTGTTTGCTGCCCTCGGAAAACGGCCGAAGGCCAAGCTTGGCTGACGTCGTCGATCCGGCGACCCGCAGCCGGATGATGTCCGGTATCCGGGGCAAGGATACCAGGCCTGAAATGCTGATCCGCCGCGGGCTGCACGCGCGCGGTTTTCGTTATCGGCTGCACTGCAAGGACCTGCCCGGAAAGCCGGACCTGTGCTTTCCCAAACATCGCGCGGTGATCTTCGTTCACGGCTGTTTCTGGCACGGCCACGAGTGCCACCTGTTCAAATGGCCGCAAACGCGACCGGAGTTCTGGCGCGAGAAGATCGGGCGGAACCGGGAGGTGGATCAGAGGGCGACTGGTCTCCTGGAAGCAAACGGTTGGCGTGTGGCCATCGTCTGGGAGTGCGCACTGAAGGGCCGGGAGGAAATTGGCCTCGACGTCGTTTCCGGGCGATTGTCTGAATGGCTTATGTCGAATGTGGCGCGACTGGATATGCGGGGGCAGGGATGAAGCGCGGTTCTCTTTCGACCTACTTCGCTGGCGTGGGAGTAAAGTCCCTGTCGGCGACTGAAATTGACCCGACGGTGTCTCGAGGACACGAGCTTCAGGGCGTGGACGCTATTCAGGCGTTTCTCGGAGTGCCGGTAGATAAGCGCCGCATTCAGGCCCGGTATTTTTGGCTGTCTGACGACGAAGATCCCCTGACCTTCGAGGGTGACGTCACTTGGTACGACAGCCGAAAAGGCAAGGTCGATCGGGTCCCTGAGCCGCGGCTCTACTATCCCAAGGCTTCAGAGCCGATCGTCTACAGGGCAAAGCCCGGCGACACCCTGTTTGTCTGCCTCGGTCGCGACGAGACGATCACCTTCCTGTTCTGCGGCGTCGGCACCACGATCGAGAAGCAGTTGTTGTGGCTGTTCGGGTTGCAGGTCGGCGGTGGGGACATTGTTGAGAAGGATTTTCGGGGCGGCGCGGATGTCGAGCTCGGCCTCTCGGCAAGATATATCCTCGGCCTCATCGGCATCGACGCCCGAATTGAAGACGATGATTGGCTGGCCAGGTTGACGCGAAAATTTGGCAACAAATTTCCGACTACCGCCGTGTTTTCTGCTTTCGCCCGAACAACAGCAGCAGGTGTTGACGTGATCGGTGACCCTGACGGGACCTTGTTGCGATGGCTCGAGATGGAGGAGTTGCTGTTCTACACGCTCGAACGGCACATCGTTGATCAAAGGCTTCGGGCCGGATTTCTGGTCGAAGGCGAGGCGGACGTCGACGGCTTCGTGTCGTTTTCCCTGAGCGTGCAGAATCGCAGAAAATCCAGGGCTGGTCATTCGCTGGAGCATCACCTCGCCAGCGTTTTTGAGGCGCATAAACTCGATTTCGATCGGGGCGGAAGGACGGAAGGAAACAAGAGGCCGGACTTCCTCTTTCCCGGAACGGGCGCCTACCTCGACCCCACCTTTCCCGTGAACGCACTTACCCTTCTCGGAGCGAAGTCGAGCTGTAAGGACCGTTGGCGGCAGGTCCTGTCTGAAGGGGAGCGGGTTCCCCAAAAGCATCTGGTCACCCTGGAGCCCGGGATTTCGGTGAACCAAACTGATGAAATGCAGGCGGCTGGACTGCAGCTGATTGTGCCTGGCCCTCTTCATTCCAGCTACCGGCCGGAACAATTATCCTGGCTTATGTCTCTTGCCGACCTGCTGGCTATGACCAAGGCCCGGGCGGCGTAGCATCCCCCCTTGACCCCGCCCCCCATCAGCCGCACTCCGGCGTATGGCCAGTGAAACCGTCTATATCCTGCAGACCTATGTGGCCGGACCGGGCGGGGCGTTGAAGGCCGAGCCGCAGGTCGGGTGCAAGGATGCCGAAGAGGCGCGGCGCAAGGCCGAGCGGCTGGCCCCGCTGCGGCTGGGGGTGGTGGCGTTTTCGGTCTCGGCCGACACCGAACTGGGCGACTATGACGAGCGCCCGACCATCCTCTTCAAATCCGGGCAGCTGCCCGAAATGTTCGACTGAGGGGCGGCGCCCGCCCCTACATTCCGCCGAAGAAGTCGCGCTTGCCGATCGGCACGCCCCGGGCCCGTAACAGAGCGTAGGCGGTGGTCAGGTGGAAATAGAAATTCGGCTGGGCGAAGCCGATCGCATAGTCGCGGCCGATGAAGCGCATCTCGCCCGAGGGGAAGGTCAGCACCACCTCCCGGTCTTCCTGACCGTCGACGCTCTCGCGCGGCACCGAGGCCAGATAGTCGAGGGTGGCGCGGATACGGGCCTGCAGCTGGTCGATCGTGGTCTCGGTGTCTTCCATCACCGGGGCATCGCGTCCGGACAGGCGGGCGACGCACAGCTTGGCGCTGTCGGCGGCCATCTGCACCTGCCGTGTCAGCGGATGCATGTCGGCGATCAGCCGGTGCTCCAGCAAGGCGTCGGCGTCCTGGCCGGCGTGGTCGCGCGCCTTGTCCAGCAGGGCCGACAGGGCTTCCAGCCGTTTGCTGAACAGGGGGACGGTGAGGTCGTACAGTTCTGTGGCCATGGCAGCGGTCTAGCCCCCCGCACTACCGGCGTCGAGGGGGACGGCGCGGCGACCGATGACTCCGTCAGGCGCGTTTCGCGGCGCGGCGGAATTTGAAAACACCGTTCTGTGAGTGCATGGTTTTGCCCGTCACGGGGGGGTCTGTGCGGCTCCGCCTCAATATCCGATTGAAATTGCACGGAGAGTTGACGATGCAACGCCCATTTTTCCATACCCTTCTGTCCGGTGCCGTGGGGCTGGCCGCCCTGACGGTCGCCGGGACCGCGCTGGCCGAAGACCCGTCGCTGGACGCCGTCCGCGCCGCGACCGACCGCTTTCGCGACGTCAATGTGGCCCTGGCCGAGGGCTATATCCGCGACCCGATGAACAGCTGCGAGACCGCGGCGATGATGGGTCTGCCCGCCGCCGACGGGGCCATGGGGGTGCACTATTTCCGCCCGGATCTGCTGGGCGTGACCGCCCCGCCCAACCCGCGGGTGGACGGCAACGGCACCCACACTGATTTCAACACCCCAGCCGTGCTGATCTATGAGCCGCAGGCGGGCGGGGCGATGGAGCTGGTCGCGGTCGAGAATCTGGTGTTCATCGCCGCCTGGGAAGCCGCCGGCCATACAGCCCCGCCCAGCTTTCAGGGCGTGCCCTTCGACCGGATGGCGGACGATCCGGCCACCCCGGTCGACGAGGCCCATATGTTCGCGCCCCACTATGACCGGCACGTCTGGCTGTATCGTGCCAATCCGAACGGCATGTTCAGCCCGTTCAACCCGGCGGTCAGCTGTGCGGCCCATGTCGAGGCGTCTGGAGACCACCACGGACACTGATGCGCCACAGGCGTGCTGACGGCGGTTGACCCGGTGGCCGGGCAGGCCGAGTCTGGCCACCGCAACTGTCCGAAAGCCCGCCCATGTCCGTCGATGCCGCCTTTCTGAACGCGAAGGCCCCCCGTCTGGCCGTCCTGATCGACGCCGAGAACGCCTCGTCCCGGATCGCCGAGTCGCTGTTCGCCGAGATCGCCACCCTGGGCGAGGCTTCGGCCCGGCGCATCTATGGCGATTTCGCCAGCGCCCAGATCCAGGGCTGGACCAAGGTACTGGCCCGCTATGCGATCCAGCCGCAGCAGAATTTCGCCAATACCAAGGGCAAGAATTCGGGCGACATCGCCCTGGTTATCGATGCGATGGACCTGCTGCATTCGGGCCGGTTCGACGGTTTCTGTCTCGTGTCGTCGGACGCCGACTTCACCCGGCTGGCGTCGCGCATCCGCGAGGAGGGGGTCGACGTCTACGGCTTCGGCGAACAGAAGACGCCCGAGAGCTTCCGTCAGGCCTGCACCCGCTTCATCTATACCGAGAACCTGAACGTTCCCGTCAGCGAGGCCGCGACGACCACGGGCGGACGGGCAGCGGCGGCCCCGGCGGCGGGCAAGCGCAAGCCGTCCGAGGCCTCGCGGATGATCGCCTCGGTCCTTGCCGACATGGACGAGGACGGCGACGGCTGGGTGTCGATCGGCGGCATCGGCAACCGGCTGCGCAACGCCTATCCCGACTTCGACCAGCGCACCTACGGCTGCGCCAAGCTGTCGGACCTGATCCGCGCCACCGGCCGGTTCGAGATCCAGCCCGGAGCCGGCGGGGCCATGCGGGTCCGCGACAAGGCCTGATACGGGGCCTGACCGCGGGGGCTCAGACGGCGGCGGGGATGGCGAACACGATCACGGCCAGGGCCAGCAGGACGGCAAAGGCGTACAGCGCCGCCCGCGCCGGCTGGTCCGCGCGCCATGCCGACAGGGCGGCCTGCAACGACTGCAGCGCGTAGAAGACCACGAAGGCCCGCGACGCCCAGGTGATGATGCCGAAGATGTCGGTGGCCCAGATGATGGCGATCGCCGCCAGCGCCGTGGCGAGGTTGCCGAGCTTGACGTTGATGCGTTTGCCCGAGGATTCCGCCAGCAGGCCGCCCGCCCCGTTCATGTCGGCGACCGCCGCCGACAGCTGCGACGCCAGCGCTGTCAGGATGATGACCGGCGCGACCATCACCCCCACCGGACGCAGCAGGTCGATGATGGCGGTCTCGTCGCTGTGGGCGATCGGCGCGCCGGTGAAATAGCTGGTGATGAACAGGAAGAAGAGCAGATAGACGGCGGTCGCGATCCACTGGGCATAGCGCATGGTCCGGACCCGGGTCTCGCGGTCGTAGGCGGCCCCGAGAAAGCGCGAGGTCTCGAACCCCTGCACCAGAATGACCAGACCCAGCAGCACGCGGCCGTCGTGCATCTGAAAGTCGGGCACCGGCGCGTCCCAGCCGAACGTGCCCCGGACCATCGCCACCCCGCCCGCGATGAGCAGGGCCGCCAGAAGGCCGAGGATCAGCGTCAGTTTGAGACCGACGGCATTGACCGCCACCCGCTCCAGCGCGTCGAGCCCCCCGGTCGCGCCGATCGCCCCGACCGAGGCGATCACGGCGGTGGCGGCGATGCGAATCCAGAGAGTGTCCGTGACTCCCGCAAAGCGCAGGCCGAAGGCGGCGAACAGATGGAGGTAGTAGGCAACGGAGACAAAGTAGGCGAGGGCCAGCGCCAGTTCCGACGCCCGTTCGATGATCCGCACCGTCCGCGAGGCCCCGGCCTCGATCTCGGGCTCGACATGCATGATGTTGTGACGGATCGCCGACCCGAACAGATAGCCGGTGCCGCACAGGACCATCATGGCGGCGATGGCCCAGTTGCCGGCCAGTCCGGCCAGCAGGGGGCCTGCGACCAGAAAGCCCGAGCCGATGATCGAGGCCAGCGGTGTGACCGTCGCCTGCCAGGTTTCCGACCCCACCAGGCGGGGACGGAACAGGAAGGCCGCCCCGGCGATCAGCGCCAGGATCAGGGCGACATTGGTCAGGTTCATCAGTCCGTCTCTCACGTGCAGGGGGGAGGCAGGAACCGTCCGGGGCCGCCAGCTTTACCGCAACGGCCGGGCCCGGATTATGTTGCAGGGTGGTGTCGGGTTCTAACCGGCCCGAACGGCGGCGATGATGTTGACGGTCTGGCGCACCCGGGCCTCGATCCCGGCCCAGTCCTTCGCCTTGATGGCCGCCTCGGTGATCAGTTTCGAGCCCATGCCGGCGGCGACGATGCCGCTGCCGAACCATTTGGCGATACTGGCCTCGTCCGGGTCGACGCCGCCGGTCGGCATGATCTTGCTCCACGGCATCGGCCCCAGCACCGCCTTGACGAAATCGGCACCGCCGACCGAGGTCCCGGGGAACAATTTGACGATCTCACAGCCCAGTTCCTGGGCCGTCGAGATCTCGGTGACCGAGCCGCAGCCGGGCGAATAGGGGACCATGCGCCGGTTGCACAGCCGGGCGATCTCGGGGTTCAGGGTCGGGCTGACGATGAAGCGGGCGGCCGAGGCGATGAACAGGGCGGCGGTCGGAGCGTCGACGATCGAGCCGACGCCGAGGATGATGTCGGGGTCAGAGGCGGCGAACTCGCGCGACAGGTCGGTGAACAGCTGAAAGGCGAAGTCGCCGCGATTGGTGAATTCCACCGCCGGAGCCCCGCCGCGGGCGCAGGCGCGGATGACGTTGAGGCAGACCTCGGGATCCGGATGATAGAAGACCGGAACCACGCCCTGGGCTTGCAGAGCGGTCAGGACGGTGAGGCGGTCGTGGCGCATGGTGGTCTCCGTGAACGTCGTCCTGATTCAACCGGGACGGCGGGGGCGTCAAGGGACCTACGTTCAATCCGTGTGTCCCATGCGGTGTTCGCCGGACAGATATCATTGGTAACAGGAATTTTTCGTTTACGATGGAAGGTGCGGTCCGGCCATGGAGACCACTGTGCAAGATACCGAACAGGCGCGCATACAGGCCTTGCGCGCGCAGCATGTGCTGGACACCGCACCCGAGATCCGCTTCGACCGGATCACGGCCATGGCAGCCACCCATTTCCAGGTGCCGATCGCCCTGGTGTCCCTGATCGACACCGACCGCCAGTGGTTCAAATCCTGTATCGGCCTCGATGTCAGCGAGACCCCGCGGGAACTGGCGTTCTGCGACCATGCCATCCGGCTGGGCGAGGACGCGGTGTTTCTGGTCAGGGACGCCAGCGTCCACCCGTTGTTCGAGAACAATCCGCTCGTCACCGGTCCACCCCATATCCGCTTCTATGCCGGGGCCGTACTGACGACGTCGCAGGGCTTCAACCTGGGTACGTTGTGCGTGATCGACACGGTGGCTCGACCCGAGGCGACCGAGGCCGATTTCGACCACCTTAAGGTGCTGGCCAAGCTGGTCGTCGACCAGCTGGAGCTGGGTCGGGCCCGGCAGAACATGGCGGAACAGCATCGCCTGCTGGACATGGCGCAGATCCTGTCAGGAGTGGGCCACTGGCGTTATGACGTGGCCAGCGCCCGGGTCGAATGGTCGGACGAGGTGTTTCGCATCCACGGCCTGCCGATCACCGACCCGCCTCCGGTCTTCGCCGAGGCGCGAAAGCTCTACCATGAGGACGATCGCGCCCATCTGACCGCCCTTCTGGAAGCGGCCCTGATCACCGGGGAAGGCTATGAATGCCGGATGCGGATCTGTCGGCCGGACGGGGCGGTGCGACAGACCTCGGCCAAGGTCGAGAGCATGTGTGACGAACAGGGGCGCATTACCGCCCTGTTCGGCGTGTTCCAGGACATCACCGAACAGCATGAAGCCCAGGCGCGGCTGACCGAGGCCAAGGCCGAGGCCGAGGCGGCGACGGTGGTGAAGGCCGAATTCCTGTCCAATATGAGTCACGAACTGCGGACGCCGCTGACCAGTATTCTCGGCTTTTCGTCCCTGCTGGACGAGGAACCGGATCTGTCGGCGGCGGCCCGGCGTTCCGTCGACCGCATCGCCGGTTCGAGTCAGGCCCTGCTGACTATCGTCAACGACATTCTGGACTTCACCAAATTGGAGGCCGGCCAGGTCGAGATCGAGGTTCGCCCGGCCGATATGCACAACCTGCTGGAGGGAGCCCTGGGTCTGTTCGAACCCCAGGCCGCCCAGAAGTCCGTATCCCTGCACTTCGCCGAGACGACGCGTCTTCCGGGGACGTTGCTGGTGGATGCGGAGCGGGTGCGGCAGGTGCTGCTGAACCTGATCGGCAATGCCGTGAAATTCACGCCTGCCGGAGCCGTCACCCTGACGGCCCGCTATGATCGGCAGACGTCGCGGCTTCGCTGTGAGGTCACCGACACCGGCCCCGGTATCCCCCCCGACCGGCTCGACCGGCTGTTCAAGCGATTTTCCCAGGTCGACGCCTCCACCACCCGCGATCACGGCGGGACGGGGCTGGGCCTGGCCATTTCCAAGGGATTGATCGAGGCCATGGGCGGCGAGATCGGGGCCACCAGCCAGCCCGGCGACGGCAGTACCTTCTGGTTCGACCTGCCCTGCGACATCGGTACCGCCGCGCCGCGCCCCCAGCGCCCGGCCGGCGATGTCAGCGGTCTGGAGGGGGTGCGTCTGCTGGTCGTGGACGACAGTGCCATGAACCGGGAGATTGTCGCCCTGATGCTGGCCCCCTACGGGGTCAAGGTCACCGACGCCGGCTCGGGTCAGGAGGCGATCGATCTGGCCGCGACCACGCCCTTCGACCTGATCCTGATGGATATCCGCATGCCGGACCTGGACGGTCCCACGGCGACACGGGCGATCCGCGAGGGCGACGGCCCGAACGGCGCGATTCCGATTCTGGCCTTCACGGCGGAACCCGAGAACGCCGGCGGCAAGCTGGGCTGGGCCAGCCTGTTCGACGACCGGGTCGCCAAACCGGTTTTCGCCGAGGATCTGTCGGCCAAGATCAGTCGGTGGACGGGCCCGGTCACCGTGGCGGAAGATGCCGACGCCGGGTGATCTAGAGCGAAATCGGTTGAGTTGGACGCAGTCCAACTCGGCTCAGATTTCGCTCCAGTTTGAATCTGGACCATTTTTTGGATTCAGGTCGAGTCGACCTGAAACAAAAATGGTCTAGGCCGCGTGTGACCGGGAACGATCCCCGGCCAGCCCGATAATCCGCTTCACCAACGCACTGTCCGTATCGAACAGCGGGTCCAGCACGGTGAAGTGGTTGAGACCGGGCAGGGGGTCGTAGCGGGTCTCCACGCCCTTGCCGCCCCACAGGTCGGCCATCATCCGGCTCTGGCGCAGGAATTCCGCGCTCTCCTCGCCGCCCACCACACAGTCCAGCACCGTGCCGCCGGGGGTCGAGCCGTCGGGCACCGGCCAGTGGATCGGCGACAGGGCGGCAGCCTCGGCCGCGTCCAGCCGCAGGGCGTCGTTCAGTGAGGTCGGGATCAGGGGGGCCAGGTCGAACACCCCCGAGATGGCCACGGCGGCCCCGGCCCGGCCCTCGCTGAGCATACAGGCGGCCATATGCCCGCCGGCCGAATGGCCGAAGACCACCGGGCGACGGCCGCTGCGCTCACGCACCGCCTCGACCGCGGCGCGGACCTGACGCAGGATCTGGCCCAGACGTACGTCCGGGCACAGGTCATAGGACGGGATGGCCAGGCTGACGCCGTGGGCCAGAAAGGCCGGGGCGATGCCGGAAAACCAGCCGGGGTCCAGCGCCTGCCAGTAGCCGCCGTGCAGGAAGACGACGACCAGCGCATCAGACCCCGCCTCGAACAGGTCGAAATATTCGCGGTCGCCCGGACCGTAGGCGATCTTTTGCGGCGGGGTGGCGGCGCGCGCGGCCCCGGCGGACTCGCGCCAGCGCGCCATCACCGCCGGATGGTCGGGGACGAGCGCGCGATTGTTGTACTGGGCTTCGAGGGACATCGTGGGGCTTTGGGGCTGGTGAGCAGGGCGTAGTGAGTAGGGCTTGGGGCTTAGGAAGCAGGGTTGGGCTTGGCCTCTGGCCGGAGAGCGGACTAAGCCCTAAGACCTAAGCCCTACTTCCTACCCCTTCGGAGCCCCCGCCATGATGACCGCCATCTTCGTCTTCATCAAATGCGAGCTGGGCCACGCCAACGACGTGGCGGCCGACATCGTCGACAATGTCGCCAAGGTCTCGGAGGTCTATTCGACCTCGGGCCAGTACGACCTGCTGGCCAAGTTCAACCTGCACAAGGACGAGGACATCGGCACCTTCGTCACCAGGGTGGTGCAGACCCGGCCCCACATCCGCGACACCTTCACCGTCATTACGTTTTCGCCGTTTTTGCCAACGGGCGGACAGTGATCCTTCCCCCTTCACGGGGGAAGGTGTCAGGCGGAGCCTGACGGATGGGGGCGCTGACGTCGCTGGACGGTTGAGGTGTGCCAACCAGGCCCGGTCGGGCTGGTACCCTCGCCCCCCATCCGACCCGCTCCGCGGGCCACCTTCCCCCGCAAGGGGGGAAGGGCGTGTTGGCTGACGCAGCGTCACCCGTGAATCGCTGCTAACGTCGCTGCGCGAACCGGAGACAGTGCATGACCGATCTTGAGACCTTCCGCGCCGAGACGCGGGTCTGGCTGGAGGCCAACTGCCCGGCCGAATGCCGCGGGCCGGTCGAGAGCGACGAGGACCGGGTCTGGGGCGGCCGCAACCCCGTCTTCCGCACCCCGGCGCACAAGCTCTGGATGGAGCGGATGGGCGCGCGTGGCTGGACCGCGCCGGAATGGCCGGCCGAATACGGCGGCGGCGGACTGTCGCGCGAACAGGCCAAGGTGCTGGCCTCGGAGATGCGCCGCATCGACGCCCAGATGCCCCTGACCAGTTTCGGCGTCTGGATGCTGGGCCCGGCCCTGCTGCAGTTCGGCACCGAGGCCCAGAAGAAGCGCTTCCTGCCCGAGATCGTGCGCGGCGAGATTCGCTGGTGCCAGGGCTATTCCGAGCCGGGCGCGGGCTCCGACCTGGCCGGGCTGCAGGCCCGGGCCGTGGATCAGGGTGACCACTGGATCGTCAACGGCCAGAAGGTCTGGACCTCCTATGCCGACAAGGCCGACTGGATCTTCTGTCTGGTGCGCACCGACCCCGAGGCCCCCAAACATCTGGGCATCAGCTTCGTCCTGTTCGACATGGCCACCCCGGGCGTCTCGACCAAACCCATCACATTGATCAGCGGCAAGAGCCCCTTCTGCGAGACCTTCCTCGACGACGTGCGGGTCGAGAAGGAAAACCTCGTCGGCACGCTGAACCGCGGCTGGGACGTGGCCAAACATCTGCTGGCGCATGAGCGGACCATGATCGGGGCCATGGGCTCGATCGGCGGCGGCCGGCCGATGGGTCAGGTGGCGGCGGACTCGATCGGGGCCGACGACGAGGGTCGGCTGGACGATCCGATGCTGCGCGCGCGCATCGCCGAGCTGGAGGTCGATCTGGCCGCCTTCCATCTGTCGATGGAGCGGGTCGGGGATCAGGTGAAGGCCAAACAGGTTAGCCCGGCCATCGCCTCGATGCTGAAATACTACGGCTCCGAACTGAACAAGCGCCGCCACGAACTGGCCATGGCCGCCGGCGGTTCGGACGCCCTGGAATGGGAGGGGGAGCGGTCGAAGGACGGCAAGGCGGCGCGCGACTGGCTGCGCACCAAGGCCAATTCCATCGAGGGCGGCACCAGCGAGGTGCAGCTCAACATCATCGCCAAACACCTGCTGCACCTGCCGGGGGCGTGATGACGGGGGCGCTCGCGCCTTCCTTCCCCCTTTACGGGGGAAGGTGCCGGCGGAGCCGGTCGGATGGGGG
>TARA_R110002012_G_scaffold81454_1_pt1 | contig 107982 bp, 93 predicted proteins | sample TARA_R110002012 | Tara Oceans TARA_R110002012 (sample SAMEA4396515) | marine metagenome | biome: Westerlies Biome; feature: [DCM] deep chlorophyll maximum layer (ENVO:01000326); material: water (ENVO:00002006), including particulate matter (ENVO:01000060) such as... | depth 40 m
CTCAGCAGCACTACCAATACCTAATATTCCGCTGTATTCTGTAATTCCAGCACCCTGCCCATCCCAAACTCCCGTTCCTGATACTTCTGCCTTCAGGGCAGTAATCTCTTCGCTTGTCGAACTGTTCTGATCGACTGAATAGTGGCCATTTCCCGCCACGCCATTGTAATCGATCATGTACGACTGACTGCCATCGGCATTTCTAAGCGTTAAGCTTCCATTTCCGGCGTCCAAAACAACCGTTTCTGTTCCGTCGTCATCCTTCATTTTCAAATTGCCGGCCTGGTTGCTTCCAGAAAGGATGGCTTTTGGTTGTCCGTTGTATCCGTGGAGTTCCAGTTGGCCATAAGAGCTGGCAGAGTTAGCCCCATAAGAACCCAATGAGGCCCTTCTTCCTTCGCCATCATCACGAGGACCATAGATGGCTACCAGTCCATTGTCGAAGTTGCCGTCGTAATAGTTGGGGGCAACAAAAACCCTCCAATCCGGTTGTCCCGGACCAGCACCATTGGGATTGATAGACCCTAAATTTTGTCCATGAAGAGTACCAGAAATCTTCACATCGCCATCAAACCAACCTGCCCAATTTTCTGAACCACCAGTTGCCATGCCTACTAGTCCTTTGTTGACTCCTGTACCCTTGGCCCAACCGAGCACTCCTCTATTCTCTACCCCACCTGAAATTTCACTCCAGCCAAGTACGCCTATGTTGTCCGCCGCCCCTGCATTTCCGGTAGCCCTTCCCCAAACACCAATATTTCCATTAAGGTTGTCTTTTGCTATTCCTATCGCTCCGTAATTGTAAGAGCCAAATGTGCCTTGAAAGTCGGTAACTGACCCGTCACCCGCACCAAGACCATAACCATAAAGGCCAGCGTTTACTTTTCCAGTTCCCTCTCCCTGGCCGTATACACCGTAATTGTCTCCATCGGTGCTGGCATATCCCTCTATGGCTGCCCAATTACTCGCTGGGCCCGATATTTCACCCAAAATCGCAGGTCGATCAGTACTTCCGTCCATTTCCTTCGTGAACTTCCACTCCTTAATACCTGCATAGAGAGTAATAGGAGATAAACTTGTCGCCCCTACGGTAATTTCCAGGGTTCTTTCACTCACATCCGAAAACAACTGATCAGGCAGCGTCGCAACGTCGCCTAACACAAGTGAATAAAGTCCATCCTGAACCTGCACACCAATGTGAGTTTCTGTCCACAAAGATCCGCCAACTCCGTCTGGTATATTGAAAACAAAATCTCTGGTACCTGTCACAGGTGTCCCGTTTTCAATCAGCTGTCCCTGAAAGGGAAGCTTCTGCGAGAAGGCCGCAAATGAGATTAGGGTGATTACTAATGTTGTTACAAGGGCTTTCATAAAGTGATCTGTTGGTTGCAAATAAAACACCTTATAAAAGTAGTTGAAGGTCACCGGGATAGTCAATACTCAATTTGGAGTATTTCTAGGTTAAGAAAAAAATTATTCTTGAGCCTTAAAATGCACTTTAACCGATTAGCTCTTCAGAAAATAATATATGCCAATATATTATTTTGAATCACATAAAAACACCTATCACATGCCGAAATATTAGGGGCACTCACCAAATAAATGAGCCTAATCAAATCCAGAGAAAAATTTTCCGGAAAAGGTCACTTTGTAGTAAATCTATAATTATTTCAATAAAAATAGGTGAGTACTAAATTTGAACCAGTTAACTTATATAACCACATACAATTGAAAAATACTGTATGAGGCTGACTTCCCCATCAATTCAATGTGACAAAGCGGAGTGCTTCACTTTACCAAAGAAGTCATCAGCCACTCTGGCTTGGTAGTAGTCACCTCCGCTCCAAGGTCGTGCAACAAGTTATAGAGCCCAAAATACGTCCTGTTGATGTACAACCCGTGCCTCGAACCTCTCGGATGCTTAGAGTTCTTGAACTCTTTGCGCTTCGAGATACTTTCCCCCAGGTCAAAGATCTTTTTGAAGTACTCCTCGTTGGCAAAGTCAAATGACTCTTTATGAAAAGGAGCGCCCAGTAGCTGCATCATTTGCTTGAACACGTCGATGTAAAGAACTTTATAGTCGGCCGGGTCGTCTTCATATAGAAAGCACAGGTCATGAAATGCCGCCACCAGCTCCTCTTCTTTCCAGAGCAAGTCTTCCCTCATCAGTTGAAAATAGGTTCTGTAAAAATCTTCGGGAATCACTTTTACACAGCCAAAGTCAATTACCCCCAGCATACCATTCTCCATCATAAGGAAATTACCCGGATGAGGATCTGCATGCACCTGCAGGAGGTTATGCACCTGATGGTTGTAGAAATCCCACATCGCCTGACCTATCTGGTTTCGCAGCTCCTGTGAAGGGTTGGTTTTTAAAAATTCTTTTAAGTGCAGACCTTGTAGCCAATCCATAGTCAAAATCCTCTCTGAAGACAATTCAGCATAGTATTTAGGAAAGGTCAGATTCGGAATATGGGCGCAAGCGTCAGAAATTTGTTGTGAGCGAAGCAGCTCCAACTTGTAGTCGGTTTCCTCCAGCAGTCGCTCCTCTACTTCTTCCATGTAGTGATCCAGTTCTTGCTCGTTGAGCTTCACGAGCCTGAGAGCAAACGGCTTGACCAGCTTCAAGTCCGATCTCACACTGCCGGCCACTCCCGGGTACTGCACCTTTACAGCATATTCCCTGTCGCCGATGGTTCCTTTGTGCACCTGCCCAATAGAGGCTGCATTCACCGCACTTTTGGTAAACGACTCAAAAGCCTCTGTAGGCGACTTCCCAAGCTGCTCTTTGAAGGTCTTCACCACCAGCGGATAAGACAGCGGAGGAGCGCTATACTGCGCCATGGAGAACTGATTTTGGTAAGCCGTCGGGAGAATGTTTTTATCCATGGCCAGCATCTGAGCCACTTTCAGGGCACTCCCTTTGAGTTCGCTCAGCGAACCGTAAATATCTTCGGCGTTTGCCTGATCAAGGTTCTCACGGGAAGTATCACCCGTAATGAAGCGCTTGGCATAATGCTTTACATAGTTGCCCCCTACCTTAGCGCCCGTACTTACAAACTTGGAGGCCCTCGCCACTTTCGAAGTGGGAATACTGGATTGCTCTTTCATGTATCAGGCTTCCTTCTTCGATCGATAGATAAACTTGGCCAGGTCAAGCAATGAATCCACAGCCCCCCGCCCCATGAGGTCAAAAGCCAGGTTAACTGCCTTTTCGATCGCAGCATCCGTTTTTTCAAAGCCTTTGCTCTCGTCTTTGTGCCAAAAATTGAGAATAAACAAGGTCTGTACCCACATGGCCTCACCATATCTGTCGCTGATAAAAGGACGGTTCGCAATTTCGTCAGTGTCCTTTCCTTCAATCACAAGATTATTAGCCCAGGAAAGAAATTCAGATTTAAATGCCTTAAGGAAATAAGGCGTCGTGGTGGGGTGCCTCACAGCTTGCATCTGCCACAGGATATAGCTCCTGTTTCGCTTCAGTTCCTCAATCAGGGTGTAGTAAAATGCCAAAAGCTTCTCCCTGACAGAATACTCGTCGTATACCTTTTCTGATTCAATAGCCTGGATAGTAGCGCTGACAAAGTCATACCATATACCTTTTTCAATAGACTCAAATGAATTGTAGAACTCGTACAGATCTTCTTCTTTCAGTTTAAGCGACTTGGCAAACAAAAAAAAGGAAGATGGTGCTGCGCCATTTTCCAATACGTACTCTTTGTATTTGGCCCTGATGTCGGCGCTTTGAGGTTTTTTGGCCCCAGCTTTTGCTTTGGGAGCCTTAGCTTCTTTTTCCATAGCATCATAACCAGTTTTTCACCTAAATGGTTAGCTATGGAGTGAAAAAAAATTATTGGTCTATGACGCTGTTCGTGATGTATTTGTTCACCTTCTTTTTCAAATCCTCGGGATCAAACGGTTTTATGATATGGTCGTTCATACCGAACCGCTTTACCTTGTCCCGGTCTTCCATCATGGTAGAGGCCGTGAGGGCAATAATGGGCGTATTAATCCCTAGCGCCCTTATTTGCCTGGAGGCTTCATAGCCATCCATGACAGGCATTTGCAAGTCCATCAAAATCAGATCGTACTTTTTATTCTTGACTTTGTCAACAGCCTCAGCCCCATTGGCTGCTATCTCGATGCCAAATTCCCATTTTTTCAAAAACTTCTGTGCTACCAGCACATTGACTTTGTTGTCCTCAACAAGAAGAATATTCGCTCCTTTATTCCCTGATTCACCTGCATCCGCCACCGCTTCATCTTCTTCTACAGCATGATCCACAGTTTCGAACCTCTGAATAAAATAAAACTCTGAGCCCTTGCCTTTCTCGCTGTTGAGGCCGAGTTGTACGCCCTGAAGGTTAAGCAACCTTCGGGTAATTGTTAGCCCGAGCCCGGTGCCCCCATATTCTCTGGTCACTGAGGTGCTCGCCTGAGTGAAGCTGTCAAATATTTTCTGCTGGTCGGCCATAGAAATGCCTATGCCCGTATCCTTTATTGCAAACCGCAACGTTATATGACCTTCATCTCTGTCCAATTCATTCACTATCAATTCAATACCACCTTCTTTGGTGAATTTCAGGGCGTTACTGATCAAATTGCTTAACACCTGACTTGTTCGTGTCGAATCACAGACGATAGACTGAGTTATCGTTTCATCGACCAATACCCTGATATAAAGACCCCGCTCATCGGCAATTCTTTCAAAAACCTGTTTCAAGCGGGATGTCAGCTGCCTGATATTAACAGGCATCTTCTCGAACTCAATCCTGTTGGCTTCAATTTTATTGAGATCGAGGATATCATTGAGGATCACAAGCAGGTTCTCAGCAGAAAATTTCAGTGTGTTGAGTGCCTCTTTGTGTTCTTTTTTTGGCTTGTCGCCAATCATATAATTGGTCAGGCCTATTACTGCGTTCATTGGCGTTCTGATTTCATGCGACATCATCGAGAGGAAATCAGACTTGGTTCTCGATGCCTCCTCCGCCTCTTCCTTGGCCACCCGCAAAGACCTGGTTACTCTGAAGAACATGTTCAACGACTGGAAGAAAAAGAATGAAATAAACCCAATGAACGTCAGAAGTCTGTTTTCTGGCTCCAGTGCCAGGTAAACATATATTTTGTAGATAAACACCAACAGCACCACCATGGTACTTGCCAATGCATAATTGGCTCCATCTCTTTTGAACCTGGCGGCCGCAGCATACACATAGGAAACATAGGCAATGACAGCCACCATCACGAATAGATAGGGCTCAACAAAAAGTGTGAAAATGGTGCTGGGCAAAACAAGGGTGAGCAGGCTCAGCAAGCCAGAGAGACCTGCAAATCCACCCAAAATAATAAGGCTGCCGTCTTTTGGAAAAAGAGTGTAAGAGTAGATAGCAAAAAGCGAGGGCGCTAAAAACAGGGCCAGGTATTCAAAATGCAAGGTTACCGTCCAGGGAATGTCAGGATACAGAATGTGCAGCGCATAGTTATCGGCACCGAAAAACCTGTAGCTGAATACCAGACAAAAAAGGCCAAAAGCAATGATGTAGTTTTCCTTTTGCCCAAATAAATAAAGTCCCAGGAAGAAAAGACCAGCCATGATCAGGCAGCCCGACAGCAACAGGTCGTAGCTGATATTGAACAGGCTGTCGTGCATAATTCTATCCCGAGCACCCAAAACAATACACTCCCTCGCTCCTCCTTTCGAGTGATGAAAGTTGGAGATATGGAGCACCAACTCCAGGGTATCAGAGCTGGGTAGGACTCTGAGCGTTCTGGGAATCCAATGAGGCTCGGACGTTTCTTTCGTATCACCAACCACACCATTTTCCCCCAGCAGTTGGCCGTCGACATACAGATCGTAGTCACTGTAGAAATGACTGATGGCAATAGACAAAGGGGGAGTTTGCTTGGGTAAGAGCAACTTGACCCTGTAGGTGGCAAAGCCCTGACTTGACAGTTCTACACCACCAGCAGTTTTTGAATCGTTCCAGAGCTTGGGGAACATGAAGTAATCAGGTGCTGGAGCAGCGTATTTGAACTGCTCTGGCGTTATCAATCTTTCCCAATAAAACTCCCACTCGCCCTCAAGTTGTGCTTTCCCATGGGAAAAATCGAATTCCCTAAGGTCAATAATACCCCTCTCCGCTTCCCGGGCCTGTGCCCCAAAAGAAAGTACAACAACCAAACAAAAGAATATAACCAGGCTCCGCATCGCTCGAAAATACGCTGCAATTTATGTATTTATAGTGGGGCACCGATACTGCTGTAATATTTTATAGCTTTTCGACATTTTTCGGTCACTGCTTACGACCACAAACGCTTTCAAGTAACCCGGAAACGGTTGGTTGGAAAAATATCATAGCAAACTTTCGCATGAATAGCTTTTATGAAAATTGGCAAAAGGCTTACATTTGGCTCGTTTCATTTTTTAATATAGTCTAACGAATTGATGAACTCAGTCCCTTATGAATACCCGCCGCTCCCGGTAACGTTAGAGGGTGAGCATGTAATCGTTCAGCCCATGCTTCCTGAGCACCTCGCAAGCCTCTGTGAAGTTACCAAAGACGGTGAACTGTGGAAGCTTTGGTACACGCTGGTACCCTCACCAGAAACAATGGAAGCCTGGATGCAAAAAGCTTTTAAGGAGCAGGCCAGCCAGACCTGCCTGCCTTTTGTGATTTATAGCAAGGTGCATCAAAGGATAGTTGGAGCTACCCGTTTCCTGAGGATCGAGAAAGCCGTACATCGCTTGGAAATAGGTTCCACCTGGTATGCAAAGTCTTTTCAGCGAACTGCTATTAACACCGAATGCAAGCATTTGCTCCTTACACACGCTTTTGAAAACCTGAAATGCATTGCGGTGGAGTTTCGCACACACAGAATGAATACAGCATCAAGGGCAGCCATCGAGCGGCTTGGTGCTCAACTCGACGGCATCTTCCGAAACCACTATATTATGCCCAATGGCACCATGAGGGATACCGCCGTTTATAGTATCCTTGATACCGAATGGCCCACCGTAAAAAGTGGGCTGGAGTACAAGCTGGGCAGATAGCTTTACCTGGGGCTCATCTTGTAGCTTTCTTCAGCCACTTTCATAATCATCTCTTTTGAGTAGTAAACGGGGAAGTATTTGTCATTCGCCCAAAGGTCGAAGAGGTTCTTATAGTATTTACTATCCGGATCACCCGACTGCCCGGGGGAGTTAATACCCATCGAGCGATCCCAGCTTTGCGTGTCCATGATGATCCGAAAGGTGGCGCCATGGGTTTGATTGTCTCCTGAACCTGTCACACCGGGCGTTAGGTGGTAGCCGCCCCGTGGTGCGGGGCCAACATCCAATTTTTTCCTTATGTCAGCCGACACTGCTTCACTCATGGGGTGTTTAATTACAACATGATGGTTCTTTTCCTGGCCATATTGCCACTTGCGTTGATCTCTTCCCAGTTTTTGCTCAAGTTGAGCAATGGCCGCCGACAGCGACGAAGTCAGCAGATCATCTCTTCCTTTGATTGGATCGCTACCAAAAACCGGCGGCGGTGCCTGTAACCAGCCGATGACTTTAAACATGGAAAGCCCGGAAATGTGCGGCCTCGCTTCCGCCGGAATCATCAGATCCTTCATTCTCGCATTGATCTCCTTTTCCCAGGCTGCATAAATGGTGGCCGTTGTGGAATTCTTGTCGAGCACAAAATTCCAGGCCAGCAGTTGGTCTCTCGCTGCACTTATTTTTGTGTCAGCAATAGACAGATTTTTCAACATAGGCACGATTTCCCTTGCCGGAAGCGCCAAATAGTCCGTTTGCATGGCTGCCATGTCGCCCAGGCTTAGCACCCTACCCGAAGCTATGATCTCCTTCAGCCTGTCGCCCCTGTACCCGTCAGCCCAGTCAAAAGTAATTATCTCAGGAAACTCGTAATCGGTTTTGGTAAGGTTCTCATTGGCGGTAATCACATAGCCTTCCGCCGGGTTGTAGCTATGAGGTTTGGCTTTGATAGGCAAGTAGCCTCCCCACTCGTACCGGCCGTCGCCAGGCACAGGCACCATGCCGCTGAAATTTTTACGAATGGGAGCTATGCCCACAGCCTGCCAGCCAATGTTTCCTTTCCGGTCGGCCCAGATCATGTTTTCTCCAGGAATATGACTGTAGTTGCAAGCCTCCCGGAATTGCTCCCAGGTTTTGGCCTGATCCATCCTTAAACTAGCCAGGTAGGGTGCGCCGCCCACCTCCTGCCACCCACAGCGGACAGCATAAGCAACATGTTTATCCGCTTTTTCAAACACTACTGGGCCATGGCGGGTGTACTTCAATTCAACGGTGACGTCGGGCCGGTTTTTCACTTTGATCGTGTCGGTGATGATTTTCATATCTTCCCAGCCACCGTTGTATTTATACTGGTTAGGGTTTTCTGGGTTTGTTTCATACACATACAAATCTTCGCTATCGTTGGTAAAAACCGTAAGCCCCCAGGCCCCGTACTCATTGTGGCCAATGGAAATGCCGGGAATCTCAGGCTCACCAGCCCCTATCACATTCCAACCCGGCGCTACCAGATGCGACCAATAGCGGAGTGAGGGTGCCGCCAGTCCACGGTGCGGATCGTTGGCCAGCATGGGGTAGCCGCTCTGAGTACGCTCGCCACTTACCACCCAATTGTTACTACCAATGGCGTTTCTGAGTTCCTGCCTGTCAAGTGTAAAGTCCTCTTCCCATTTGGCTGCCAGCTCACTGTACTTCTCCATGCCTTCCCTGGCGCTGGCTTGCACATCTGAGGGTTGAAATTTGACAGATTTACGATAGGCATTGTAAAGCTCAAGGATATCTTCGGTCAGCAGCGACTGGTCGATGACCGGATCCATATTCAAATCGGGATCGAACGGATGATAGTACTCTATTTCCTTAAACTTTTCGGCTCCAATCGCCGCCACGGCCCGGGCAGCTTTTAGCTCGTTGCCAATATTACCCAATAACCCCTGATGCCTGGAAATAACCACTTCTGGTGTCCACGGCTGCGGTTTTGTCTTCAATAGGTGAAACTCAACAGGCAGCTTCTCCGGAGCTGAATTAGCTTCGGCGATATAGGCATTTACCCCATCTGCAAAAGCGGTGATAATTTCCTCCCCTCTTTCATGATAGTGGTTCATTTCTTCTTTCATGTTTCCCCGAAACTTGAAGAGCCTCGTACCTATGTCTCTTTTGATTTCACGCTCTCCCAGCAGCTCAGCCACTGTGCCTGTAGCCTGCCTTCGCCAAATCTCAAACTGAAAAAGGCGATCTTTGGCAGCCATGTAGCCCTGGGTAAAAAAGAGGTCGTGCTCATTCTCAGCATAAATATGGTTGATACCCCAGGGGTCACGGTATACCTCTACTTTATCCCGCAGCCCGGAAACTATTAGTTGTTGAGCATGCGATGTTAAGAAGCTGAAAAGCAATAGGAAGGACGGCGCTGCTATTTTTTTTAACATCAATTCTGAGGTTTACGATGGGTTGTATAGATTTGAGAAGGTATAAAAATTAAGCCCGACAAGAGGCTGCATTTTTTTATAAAGGCCAAAAAGATGACTGAGGAGACAATAAAAGTTATAGACGGATATGAGCATGTGCGCCATCATCCGAGGGCATTTACCCCGGAAATCACCTTGGAAAAGAGCCTGCACTTCTATCAGGACATGGACTTGCGGCGAACCGTCAGGGATTTCTCCGACAAGCCAGTTGATCGGGCAGTGATCGAAAATATCATAAAAACCGCCTCAACCGCACCTTCCGGAGCACATAAGCAGCCCTGGACATTCTGTGCCATTTCAAACCCAGCGATCAAAAAGCAAATAAGAAAAGCAGCCGAACAGGAAGAATACGAGAGCTACCATGGCCGCATGAGCGAACGCTGGCTGAAAGACCTCGCACCTATAGGCACCAACTGGGACAAACCCTTTCTTGAAACAGCTCCCTGGATCGTTGTGGTCTTCAAAAAAGTGTATGACAAGGATGAAGAAGGCGAAAAGATCAACAACTACTACGTAAATGAATCGGTGGGGATCGCCTGTGGTATGTTCATTACAGCGGTGCACGTGGCTGGGTTGGTAACGCTGACTCATACGCCTAGTCCCATGAATTTTTTGTCGAAAATACTCGGGAGGCCCGACAACGAAAGGCCCTATCTGTTGCTACCTGTGGGTTATGCGGCCGACGAGGTGTATGTGCCTAAGCTGGCAAGAAAGCCGCTGGAGGAAGTGGCTAAGTTTTATTGAGTAGGTTGCAGACGCATGGCTTCCTTGAAATCGAGTCCAAATTTCACCCTGTCGTGCATATTCCTCATAATTCTTCTGGGGCCCACAATGGTCATGTTGTGGTTTTTGAATTTCACAGTAACTGTAACATTCTCCATCCATTGATTCAGAGAGACAATCCCACTGATCTCAGGATCGAAAACCATCACCTGGTCTTTGTCTTTTCTCAACTCATAGCCTTCTTTCCGCATCGCTTCAGTGACCAGCTTGCCAAGCTTTCGCTTGGTGACATGTGTAACTTTCAGCGTTGAATGTCTGGTGATGTAAGCAATCCCACCGGCAAGAAAAAAGGGAAGAAGAATAAACCGGTAGAGCCCCTGGCCGACAATGATTCCTTCAAGTGACTGATCCATTAAGTAACTCGCCAGAAGCGACAATCCTGCCAGAATAACTATTAACAGACTAAAAACCTTAACGAATACCTGGGGTTCGAATCGTCCTAGCGAATAAGCAATCTCCGGTTTTTTATCCATTCCTTGGGGCGTATTAACGTGGCTGCAATAATAACTTTTGAAAATGACTTAATTCAATTTCATTTTCAATAAATCTTACAACTGGCGGCTACTATTTCGACAGAAAAGAGCATCCCAAGACTATAAATAGCTAACTTAGTTCTAATGAAGCCACTTCTCCCCTTCCTTATTTTAGCTGCTATGCTGGGTTGCGGACAAAAACGATCTGCCATTGACCCAACTGATAAAACTGTTTCATCGGTAAATGGTGCGGCCTCATCACTTCCTGTCGCCAATCGCAAGACGGCCCTTGCCCTAAATGCCTACCGGGATGTCATCGATCTTACGGGCTACAAAGATCTGGGCAGTTTTCATTTTCGCAGGCTGCATTTCTACACCAGAAAGAATCCGGGGATCAAAATTGGCCATGCCAACGTAGATGAAATCACGGCTTACTTTATCGACCGCTATGCAGTGAAAATCAGGTACAAACTGTCGGAAGACGTGGCTTCCTACCTGGTCGACTCGCTGACTACAGATACCAAAAGGGTGCAAGACCTGAACCGGGACTGGTCGAAACAGCGGCAGATCAAATGGAACTACTTCAGCAAAATCATTACGTATCAAAACAAGTGCCCTGACGATGATCTCGCTCTGACACTGACCAACGAAATATGTGATAGCCCTTATTGGTTGTATGTTGAGCTTCCTGGCTACAAGAAAAAGGTAAAAGAGCTCAAAACCGTGGAGAACGCCGTGCACGAGTACCTCATCGACGCCCCTTCGGCGCAGGTTTCTTCGCCGGACTAGGCTCACCGTGATAGTGTGCTAATACTCCCTGAGCAATCAGCGCCTGTGCCGCAATATACGTAACCATTACCCAAAACCCAGCCATGGGAAACGGCCCGACAAACTTACTTACCGCCAGCATAGAATCGGACACAAGAAAGGCGATGGCTCCAAAGAAAAGCAATGAAAAGCTCGTTTCGTTGGTTCTGTTTTTCCTGATCACTGCCATCAGTAACATACCCACCAGGCAAGCACCATAGAGGATCACAGGAACTTTAAGATTGCCGAGAAAATTCCAGAGGGTGTAGAGCATAAAAAAGTAAAAGATGACGAGCAGGCCCACGCTGAATTTTGTCCGCCATTCCATCTTTTTCTTTGAAGGATTTATAAGCTGGGCAAAATTGAATCCATACATGATCTGTGCTACAAGAAAAGCGCCCAGACCAAGCAGGAAATACATTTCCGCTTTTGCCTGATACATAAGCAATGAATCACCCAGCCAGCTAAAAACCAGCGCCGCCAGAATGCCTACCCTCACCGACTTATCAACTGCCTTGCTACTCAACCAAAAATAAACGGCCAACAAGGGCATCAACAAGGGCTTGGTCCAGTGGATCAGGTCGGAGTTTTCAACGCCCACAGCCCACAGGTGCACACCTATCGAAAGAAGGAAAAGGACAGAGATCAGGTTTCGGGTATTCATAGTGTGCTTTTTGGAACAAAGTAAATAAATCTACTGGCGCAGTTGCGAAGGAATCACGTCTTTTTTCTTACCAATGAATTCTACAAACAACCAGCCCAGAAAGGCAACAAAGCCTACAAAGGAGAACACAAAGGGCATATGTGAAAAGTGGTTGCCGTACAGCCATCCTGCCAGCAGTGCCCCCAAACCTATGCCCACTTCCAGGGCAATATACATGGTGGCAATGCCCCTCCCCCTGTGGTGTTCATCACTGAGGTCAATGGTCCAGGCGTAAATGGTGGGTGAGTTCATGCCTGTGCCGATGCCAAACAACACAGCACCCGTCAAAAACTGCCACACATTGGTGGAAAATCCGGTGGTGATCATAGCCGCCACAAGAAAGAAGATGGAGAAACGCAGCACAGCTACCCTTCCATATTTGTCCGACGCCTTGCCGGCAATGAACCTGATGCCCAAAGAGGCGATGGTGAACGTAGTGAAGTAAAGTCCTCTATTTCCCATGCCCAAATAGTCGCTAAAGTCGGGTGCGAGGGTAAGCACAGCCCCGAAAGGTAGCATGGTGAGCAGCAAGGTAACTGAGGGATATAGCACCCTTGGTTCATATACGTCAGCCCAATTGATTTTCAGGTGATCCGGGCGAAATTTCTCTCGATTGACCAACGTCTCTCTCATGCCAGCCAGTATAACCACTGACAACAGCGCCATCAGTGAAGAGGTGTAGAACATGGTGTTCAGCGAAGCAGTTGAGGCGATGTAGGAGCCTATAGCAGGCCCGATGGCCATCCCCATGCTTCCAAAGAGGCCAAAAATGCCCATGGCTTCTCCCCTTTTCAACAGCGGCGCAATGTCCCCTACATAGGCTGCCGTGCCAGTAGGTTTAAAACCTGTTGAAAAACCATGAAAGAAGCGAAGCAATAGGAACGCCCATACCACGGTGACATGGGGATATACCAGGGCCGCCAATCCGCTGACCGTAGCGCCAAATACCATCACGGGTACTCGCCCGACCTTATCGGCCAGCTTGCCGCTGAATGGACGGCTGAGGCCGGCTGTGAGCGTAAAAACCGAAATGATAAGACCCTTGTAATCGCCACCGCCAATGGAGGTCAGGAAGGCTGGCAGCTCCGGGATGATCATGTTGAAGCTGCTGAAGAAAAGGAGGCTACTGAAACACAATAGCATAAACTGCCATGTGTATATCTTTTGCTGAGTCATAGAAAAAATCGACGGGTAAAGGTAGAACCTTCAGGAAGGTTATTCAAAAAATTGGGAGGGTTTAGACGAATTGTTCCGGTGTGTAAGTGATGAGAACAGATATTTACTTAACCCATAAGCGGCAACACCAAGACTAGCGGCAAATCAAGATGTAACCCATGGGCGAAATAAAGTACAAAATAGCTAACTTTGTGGAAACTAGCGGCCATGAAAGAGATCAAACTTAAAATCAACGACAGTAAATTCAAAACTTTCGTAGAGTTTGTAAAGACCCTGGATTACGTTAGAATTGAAAACAACAAAAACCTTGAAGACCTCGAGAAAGGCCTTTTGGAGTTGAAGCAAATTCAGGATGGTAAGCTTAAATCCAGGCCTGTGGAAGACTTGCTGAATGAGCTATAGTGTTGAAACCATTCCTCATTTCGATAAGCATGCCAAGAAGCTTTCGAAAAAATATAACTCCCTTAAATCCGACCTGGCCTCACTGGTCGCTACATTAAAAGGCAACCCTTTTTATGGCACGGATCTGGGCCATGGGCTTTATAGAATACGCCTGGCCATTACCGCCAAAGGGAAAGGGAAATCCGGTGGAGCAAGAGTAATCACATACGTGAAAGTTATTCAGAAGACCATCTATCTGGTGTCAATATATGATAAAGGGGAACTTGAATCGATTGCCAGAAAAGAGATTCTGGAGCTATTAAAGAAAACAGGTCTTATTTAAGTCAGGCTACTTCAAGAACTAACTCAACTCTAGTCGGCGGGCTGTTCAAAAAATGGATCGGTTTATGAGAATAAGCAATGTTCCGGCCATGGAGACACGTGCCGGAACATTTCAAGCTTCTGACTACTAAGCCTCCTGCCCCATCAAAAACGCCTTAATGTAGTCGTCGAGGTCGCCGTCCAGCACGTTTTGCACGTCGGTACGCTCCACGCCGGTGCGGGCATCTTTGATCAGCTTGTAAGGGTGCAGCACGTAATTACGGATTTGCGAGCCAAAGTCGACCCGCATCTTGCCGGCTTCCACCTTGTCACGCACGGCATTGCGTTTCTCCACCTCCATTTGGTACAGCCTCGACTTCAGCATTTGCATGGCCAGCTCTCGGTTGGCCAGCTGCGACCGCTCCACCTGACACACCACCACAATGCCAGTAGGCTTGTGGGTCAGCTGCACCTTGGTTTCGACCTTGTTTACGTTTTGGCCTCCTGCACCACCTGACCTTGAAGTATGCAATTCCACATCTGCGGGATTGATTTCAATCTCTATGCTGTCATCCGCCACCGGATATACGTAGATTGAGGCAAAAGAGGTATGTCTCCTTCCTCCTGAATCGAACGGAGATATACGCACCAGCCTGTGCACACCCGTTTCGGCTTTCAGGTAGCCATAAGCAAACTGCCCTTCAAACTCCAGCGTGGCTGACTTAAGACCAGCCGTATCGCCTGGTGTGTAGTCCACCTGCCGCACTTTGTAACCATGCTTCTCTCCCCACATGATGTACATCCGCATGAGGATTTCCGCCCAGTCGTTACTTTCTGTTCCGCCAGCACCCGGGTTGATTTCCAGCATGGCACTCAGCTGGTCTTCTTCCCCGCTAAGCATTTTCTTCAACTCCACCTCTTCCAACTGCGCAGATACCTTTTTGTACTCCGCATCAACGTCCTCCATCTCAGCCTCGTCGGCATTATAGAATTCGTAGATGGTTTCAAGATCCTCCAGCGAAGTGCTTACTTCTTCATATGCATTCGTCCACACCTTCTGCAGCCTTATTTCTTTCAACAGCTTTTCGGCTTCACTGGGTTTGTCCCAAAACCCCGGCAGCACTGTCAGCGCCTCATTGTCTTCTACTTCACGTTTGCGGTTATCGTAGTCAAAGATACCCCCTCAAAGCCGCTACCCTGGCTTTCACGTCTTTCAACTGTTCTATTGTCATGGTGTTATGTTATTTGTTAGTGGCTAATGGGTTATTCGTTAATGGTTAATCGGTTGTTCGTTAATGGCTATCCGGCCGAAACCGTTGCAGCGTGTGATAAGAAATTGGAAGCCAATGGTGGAGGTGAGCGCCCCCTATTAACTAATAACTTTTAACCATTAACTCTCTTCCAACAAAAAATCCACCCCCTTCGAAAAGCGGATGGATTTTGTCATATGTTACCATGGTCAGATTCTGTAAATCCAGCCGTGTGTATCTTCTACTTTGCCGTACTTAATATCGTCAAGTGACTTAAGCAGCCTTTGCGAAAGCACCATTTGCTCTTCCCCCGGAAGGGCGTAATCAACGCCTTCGTATCCTATATGGCTGATTTTAGCAATCGTTGCAGCTGTTCCCACGCCAAACGCTTCCTGTAACTTGCCATTCTTGACTCCCTCTATCACCTCTTTTACCGACACCTTGCGCTCTTCCACAGGATAGCCCCATTCTCTGGCGAGTGTCAGCACGCTGTCTCTGGTCACACCATCAAGGATGGTTTCACTGGCAGGCGCAGTACACAAAACCCCATCGAGTAAGAACAACACGTTCATCGTGCCGGACTCTTCAAAGTATTCGTGTGAGCCTGCGTTGGTCCAAAGTAACTGGTCGTAGCCCGCTTTCTGGCCTTGTACCATTGGATACAGTGCTGCAGCATAATTGCCGGCAGTTTTGGCGCTGCCGGTGCCTCCGGGAGCAGCTCTGGTATATTTTGTTTCCACCTTCACCTTCACCGGCCTGGAGTAGTAAGCCCCTGCCGGGCTGGTGAAAATGATGAATTGATATGTCAGTGATGACCTGATGCCGACAAAAGGATCGTTGCCGAAAACAAAAGGACGGATGTACAGCGAAGTACCCGGCTTGCTAGGCACCCAGTCTCTGTCCAGCTTCAACAGCTCGGTAAGCGCACTCATAAACATCTCCTCAGGAATTTCGGGGATGCACATTCTCTCCGCACTCTTGTTAAGACGGGCAGCGTTCTTTTCCGGACGGAAAACAAGTACGTCGCCGTTCTCAGCCTTGTACGCCTTCATACCCTCAAAAATAGATTGGCCATAGTGCAGCGTGGTGTTGGCCGGGCTCATTGACAGATTACCATAAGGCACAATCCTCAGGTCCTTCCACTGTCCGTCGACATAATCTGCCATAAACATGTGGTCAGAGTAGCTCTTACCAAATTGAACATTATCCATGTCCAGCTCCTTGATTCTGGACTTCGCCACCTGCGTGATCGGAAATTGAAGGGTATCTATCATGACCTCAACCTATTATTGAAAAAGTAAAATTAGAAATTTAATCTCTAAACGATAGTATAACGGGCAGGAAGAATCTTTGGTTTTTTCAAAAAATTTAGGGCTGGGTGCAATTGGCCTAGGATATACTAAACACAATGGCTCGTTCATCATCACCGATTTATCTCATCAATAGTAAAGTATATCAGTTATCTTCCGGGATATTTAAGAAATGAGCATTATGAATCCAATAATGTATAGAGTCGCTTGTAGTGAATGTATGCATCGTGATCCAACAGACACTTTAGATTTTATCTCCGATGAAGATTATGATCGATTGAAAAAAAGTGGAACAGAATATAGTGCTGTATTATATCTATTACAAGAAAGGCAGGACGAGTACGCATGTAATCATTGCGGTTCAATAAATCAGCAGATTTATGATGTTAAACTTGGCAAGAACTTGTCACTTCTTGATACATTGTTCATCTGGGAAAGAATAGTGCAAGAATCTCACGAAAATGGTTGGTACTTAGCCGTTTTTAATTTCCGAAAATCTAATGGTGAAGTGAAATCCAATAACTATTTCGTAGACCCAAATAACCCCTTTATTGTATCAGACATCCATAATGCAGTTTCTAGATTCATTCAGAATAAGACGAGTGATGACTTTGTAAATCATGATAATAGTTATACGTCAGATAATGAGTTCGTTAGTCATAATAACGGTGAATTTTTTTTATGCACCATACTTAACTGTAACTTTGGTAAAAATAGAATGTGGATAGAAAAGTATTTCACTTTTGGCTTTACGAAGGATGAACTAATTTCAGCCTTAGAAGTGTCATTAGCTGAGGTGCGTGGTAGACAAGGATGGTGAAAATTGTTCCCTCAGGGCCTCCTGATAAGGGACTGTAAGTATAAAAAAAACTCGGATTCCACCAAAGTCCTCTCCGAGAGAATCCAATGCTATTAAGTTAAGAGCATTTTACCCTTAATCCCCAAGCCGGGCACACCCAAAGGGGCCTACCAATGACAATTCACTCGCCCTTCAAGGTCAGGGGTAAAATTACAATTGGAACACCGAACCACTTAACGGCATAGCGAGAGACTCTGAGCGGAAAGAATCAGAGGAGTAATATTTTCCCTGATAACCTGAATTTTATAACTTTCAGAGTTAACCAGAACAATTTTTTTACACTCAACCAACAAAATGCCCGACATTCGATTTGCCTCACACCCTGAAGACATTAAACAGCTGACTACCTCAGCGCTTAGAGAACGCTTTCTGATATCAGAAGTGATGAAGCCGGGGCAAGTCACCGCTTCGTATTCCATGCACGATCGCATGATGGTGATTGGCGTCGTTCCAACAATCAAAGCAATTACACTTCCCACCTTTGAAGAGTTGACGAAGGCCAATTTTTTTCTCGAACGCCGGGAGCTCGGCATCATCAATGTAGGCGCCAAAGGCACAGTTACGGTAGATGGCGAGCGCTTTGAGCTCGACAACAAAGAATGTCTCTATGTGGGGAGAGGGAAAAAAGAAATTGTGTTTAGCAGTGGCTCTCCAAGCACCCCTGCCGAGCTCTATGTGAACTCATGTCCCGCACACAGGGAGTATCCAACGACAAAAGCAACATTCGCCGATGCCAATGAGGTGAATGTTGGTTCGAAAGAGAACTGCAATGAACGCACGATTTATCAGTACATCCACGACGGAGGTATACAGAGCTGTCAGCTGGTGATGGGGCTCACCATTTTGGCACCGGGAAGCATTTGGAATACCTTTCCTCCGCATACGCACAACCGAAGAATGGAGGTATACTTCTATTTTGATTTGCCCGAAGATCAGATTGTGATGCACTTTATGGGGGAACCTCAGGAGACAAGACACCTGGCCATGAGCAATAAACAGGCAGTGATCTCTCCCGAGTGGTCTATTCATGCGGGAGCAGGCACTTCAAATTATACATTCATCTGGTCGATGGCTGGCGAAAACAAAGCGTTTAAAGACATGGATGGCCATCAACTAAAATCCATCCGCTAGTCTGTGGTGCTCGATTCATTTGCCTATAAACCATTTTCCTCAGAGGCTCTTGAAGGGTGCTCTGAGAAAACATTACTCAGTCATAAACTTCCAGGTAACACTGCCGTAGCCAAAAACAGAGCCTTCTACTCTCTTCTCATTCCCTTTTGACCCCACTTGCGGGTCAGCACTTAATTCGGTCAACGAATAGTCACCCTTTTCATAATCAAAGGTTTCCCCGTCATCGTCGTACAGCAGGAAACTGCCGCCCTCTTTGCCGTAGTGCCTCACTTGCAATGCCAGTTGCTCGCCAGGTTTTGGCGCATGAAGCCTGGGCCCGATCATGGGAATGATGCCGCCATCTTTCACAAAAAGCGGGATTGTGGCCAGCGCTGTCCTGATCTCAATCACCTCATTTTCACCTGCATACTCGCCCGTGTAAAAGTCGTACCATTTGCCTTGTGGCAGAATGACAGTTCTGGAAGTTTCGCCGGTAAACACCGGTGCCACCAGCAGGTTGTCGCCAAACATAAACTGGTCTTTGATGTCCTTTCGGATCGCTAAGTTGTAGGGGTTAGCGGTGTCATCGAGCTTTCCGGCTTTGATCTCCTCGTTTGCTCCAAAGCCTTCCACTAGTTGCATGGGCCTCACCGGTGGGGTACCGTTAAAATAGTAGTCGGCAAAGGTGGAATAGATGTAGGGCAGCAGCTGCATCCTGAGCATGGCCACTTGCTGCACCTCTTCATATACCTCCGGGTAGGACCAGGGCTTGGTGCCACTCGACCAGGCATTGACCATCGCCATAGGCGAAAAGCACACCGACTGCATCCGACGCAGCCATTCTTCACCCGTGTTGGACTGTCTTACTTCTGGTGTCCAGAGCACGCCAGAGAACCCGGAGTTGATCAGGGCAGTGATGAAATCCCGGTGGTCGTAATAGTCGTTGTACAGCACAAAGGGGAGAGTGGCGGCTCCGGCATTGGAGGCCCTCACTAGGCCGTAAGTTCTTTGGTTGCTTTTGTGGTAGAGGTCGGCGGCCATCTTCTGCATCAGCAGCCCATACACCTGCCGCATTTGTTCGGCGCTGGTGCCCGAAGGGAAGGTGGCTGCATCGGGCCAGAGCCAGTTGTCGTAGCCGTCCACCTCATCTATTTTAAGGCCGGAAACACCGATATCCAGTTGGTTTTTCGTGTAAAAATCAAGAAATATTTTTCGGGCAGCGTCCATGGTATAGTCAGGCACGATGCCATTCCAAACCAAATGAGTACCTGCATAGGGCAGCATCGGCTCGTACAGCTTCGCTTTTGGAGCAATATAAGGGTTCATCCAGAGGTTCGTTCTCACTCCCTGTTCCAGCAGCGTATGTACAAACTTTCCTGGTTCGGGAAACCTGCCTTCATCCCATTCATAGGAGCTGGGATACGACATGTTCATCCACCCGGGCTCCAGTCCAATAAAGTCAAGGGGAAATTCGTTGTCTTCGAACTCCTGCACTTCGGCCAGCACCTCGTCGGAAGTATGCCTCGTATGGCTTCGGTAGGTAAAGCCAAGGCCCCACTTAGGCGGCAGCACGCCCCCGCCCTGGTAGAGGTTATATTTCCTGACGGCGTTAAGAGGTGTCTCGCCATTGAATACAATCACCTCCGCACTTTCGTCGGGAATGACTATTTCCACTACATCTGATTGGGGCTGCGCCTCCCAGTTTTTGTCAGTGTTTCGATTGTACACGGCGGGTTTGCTTTTGCTGTCAAGCCTCACGTTGCTACCCACATACACGGTCATGTAGCTGACGGAGTTGATCAGCACGCCATAGCCTTTGCTCGATAAGTAAAATGGCACAGGCGCATGGGTACTGCCGTTGTCTTTACCGCCGTAATGGTCAACCTTTAAGTGGTAGGTTTTGCCCCGACGATTCACGCTTTTGAATTGCAGACCCAGACCATAAATTTGCTCAGCGTCGTCGAGCGGGAGCTGGATCACTATTTTGTGAGCTGATTTTGTAATGTGAATCCGCTCTTTGTCAAGCGGGAACGTTGTGGCTGCTCCTGCATCCAATCTGGCAAGATTGGGAACCGCCCCAGCAGCATCCAGGAGGTTAATCTTACTTTTTTCGCCAATGGTGTATTTCCAAACGCCGTTGGCTTGCTGCTGCCAGTCCGATTTTTTTGCCCCTCCACAAGCGAAACAAATAACCAAGATCGTAGCGTGTAGAAAGATATTTTTAAGATTCATGCAGATTTGAAACAAAAATGGCAACGGCCTAAACGTTTCTCGGTAGCTTTGGCCGCCAAAAAGGGTTAATTGACAAAATGATTTAGCTCACATTTGCAGGGAATCTGAATGTGGTGCCACCAGCTATCGCTGTGTGCGCCACATTCGGGCTGTTAATTTTTACACAAGGCTATAAAATTACTTAGCCGTCGCCATTTCCAATGCCTTAACATTCGTGAAATACTTCACCTTCATAAAGGCCTTTTCCCACTCCGGCATTGATCCGGCCTGGTAGTACTCCAAAAACTTCTCGGTTACCTGACCAAAGTGTGCTTCATGTCCGTTGTGGTAAGAATCAGGGATGTCGACAATGTACTCGCCTCCCTCCTGCTTCGTCAGCCCAATCCCGGGATATTTCGCCTGTAGCGTTTCGTTGATCGCTTTGGCCAAAGCTTCGTCCTGACGGTCCAATAGTTTCACATACAGAGTCGCCCTGTAGTTCTCTTCCGCTCCCTGACGGATCATCAGGTTGGCTTTGGTGCCCCGCATCATACTGTAGTGTGTATCCGCTGCGCCTTCTGGTGCCTTGTAGTTCCAGATCACGCTCACCTTCGCATGTTTGCCACGCAGCGTGTAGTTCATTTCACCATTGCTCAGCACTTCCAGCTTGCCGTCTTTGATGTATTCATTCAAAAAGGCAGGAAACTCACTAGCACCTGTCACTCCTTTGAAGTCGTCAACCGTCAACACAGTAGGCCAAAGCTTCGCCGACATCATGTTCACATCGGTGGTGTCGAGCAGCTGCTCAGGGAAAGTTTCCCACTGCACCAGGTCTACCAGGTGAGTAGTTACGTCCACAATACCCGTTCCCTCTACTTTCACATCAAAAAACCAGTCGGGTCGCACCAAAGGCTTGCCGGACACATATTTGAAGAAGTGATGCACACTTTCTTTGGTTATCGCCGGATTTTCAGGCGTGCCGTCTTCCAGTTCACCAAACACTTCGGGCAACATGGAAAGCTGACGTTGCAAAATGGTAGTGATTTCAAACCTCTCGGTCATGATATCATACAACAGCAGGTCCTTTTCTTCCGCCACCTGAAAAGCCTTAAGCAGCTTGCCGTAACCAGCCTTGTCCACCACCAATGGTTTATCGGCATACACGTTTATGTCGTTTTCAATGGCTTTCAGCACATAATCAACCTTGTGGTCATTCTTACCTGCCACCACCATCACGTTGCCGGGCTTTTTCCCAATCATTTGCTGAAGAAAATCAGGCCCTTTAGTTACCTCCAACTGCCACCCCGTAGGGTTTTCCGCCCGGGTATTGTAGCCGTTGATGCGGGCAAGGTAATCGGTCAACTCCGGGCCGTCCGGTGCAAACACATAAATAGTAGAGTCTACCACCGGATACATCGACTTGTGGATGAGCCCGGCATGAAAATGCCCCGGTTCCAGCGTCATGATCCTGATTTTACCGTCGTCGGTAGATTCTTCCGTGCTTTCTTTCATCGTTCCTGATTGGCAGCCTGCAAGAAAAAGGGCTGCGAGAGCCCCTGAAAATAGTTGGTTGAGTTTCATTTAATTTTTATCCTTTCATTTTAACGTTACCGGTTCCATAGGGCGCTCTCTGCGGCCTGCTCAGGAGCTTGTTGGCTTCATCATTGTTCACAAACATTTCCTTCTCAGGGCTCCACTCCAGTCTGCCAGGTATTTTCATGGCAATGTGGCTGACCAAACAAACAGAACACGCTCTATGGCCAATTTCGATCGGAGAAATCGGCTGCTTGCCCGACTGAATGCACTCCAACCAGTTGCCATGGTGCTCTTCGCTTTCGTATAAATGGATTTCGTCGTCTCCAATCTCCGACTTTAGTATCTGCGGATCTGAGGCATCAAGGGCCTTCGCACTGTTTTCAGCAGCCACCGGATCAGACGCCGACGCCACATAATCACCACGGGATACCCAAATCCAGCCGTCGCTTCCCTCATAACGTACACCATTTGGATAGCCTCCTGATGTATACACGTTGATGCCATTGTCGTACTCCTGCTTCACCATAAAGTCGCCATGCACGTTCCACAATCCGGATCTTGGGAATTCGGCTACTGCTTCGATATAGCGAGGCCCGGTCAGCTCGGTGTCCATGCCCCAGGCAGCGGAATCATAGTGATGCTGCCCCCAGCCGGTGATCATGCCTGCGCCAAACTGCTCGCACCGCAACCACCCAGGTCGACCATAACCATCCACTGGGTGAACGCCGATCTCAGTATAAGGCACCTCGGGTGTTGACCCCAGCCACATGTCGTAGTTAAGTTGTTTTGGCACAGGCATAGCAGGAGCTTCGGGACCTGAGGGGTCGCCAGGCAGACCAATTCTTACGGTGTGCAGCTTGCCTATTCTCCCATTGCGAACAAGCTCCGCAGCCACTTTGAATTGCTTCATGGACCGCTGCTGAGTGCCCATCTGGAAAGTGACATCAGACTTCTTCACAAGGTCAGCTAGCTGACGTCCCTCTTTGATGGTGAGTGACGTAGGTTTTTGCAGGTAGACGTGCTTTTTGGCCAGCACAGCCTCCATGGCAGGCTGAGAATGCCAATGGTCGGGCGTGCTGATGATGACCGCATCAATGTCTTTGTTCAACAGCATTTCCTTGTAATCACCGTACTGTTTCACGTCGACGTAGGGCTTACCCATTTTTTCGGTATAGTACTTTTCAACGTGCTCTTTTCCTTCCTTCATCCGCTTGCTGTCCAAATCGGAGACGGCCACGAACCGGGCGACGTCGTGCTGCCAGGTGCCTGGCATGTCGTGGCCACGGGCAATTCGACCACACCCAATCTGGCCAATATTGATTTTGTTGCTCGGCGCATCTTTTCCAAAAACGGAAGAGGGCACTATGGTGGGGAAACCCAGCACACTGGTAGCAATGGCTGTGTTTCGGACAAATTCTCTTCTTTTCATAGGTATATAAGTAGTCTAAGGGTAAGTAGTTAATTATTATTTGGTGAATGTTTTCCAGTAAGCTTCCGCTTCTTCGGCTGTAAGCGTTCCGTCAAACACCACCATTCTATATTTCAAAGTGTATCTCTTTCCAGGCTCAATTTCCCAGGGCTCATACCTGATGGGGCAAAATTCTATATAGACATTTTCTTTTCCTCCGTTAGCATCCACTGGCCACACCCGCATTGGTTCGGGGTGAGCCCTGTTTTCAGGGTAGCTAAGAAATAGTATACCGCTTTTCCCTTCCTTTGCTCCAGAAACTCCATGCACCATTACCCACTTCCCTCCAGTTCCATCGGCGTTGGTTCTATCGTACCCTTCTGACGTAAGAATCGTACTGTTACCCTGATTCCAGGCCGCCGTGGCACGATAGCCGATACCTCCGCCATAGCGGTAGGCCTCCAACATAATAGGCGTTGACAGTGGTGTGGAAATGGTCGTTGTGTAGTCGACCAGGTACCTTCCTTTATCTGCGCTTTGCACCCGGATGCCTAAGTCCTCCTCAATAGCCACCTGTGGGCCATTCGGTGCCAGCAGGTCAGTATGGTTCTGTCGAACAACTACTTCAGCAATATTCCCTTTAGCTGTCTGTGAGATTATATGGTCAAAATCGACCCTGCCTTTTCCATCTCCCAAATTCCAAAAGTCCACTTCCCTGCCTTCTACCCTGGTCTTCGTCCATGGGCCCCAAATGCCAAGGTGATGGTAATGGTCGGGTGGTTGAATACGGGTAAGTACCTCGCCAGAAGGTGACTTGAGCGGGTGGATAAAGCCAGATTTGCGAAACTCCTTCTTCACTCCTTCCGGCACGGTGAGCATGGAAGTTTGGTAGGTAAGCACCTCCTTTCCGCCAAAAAGAAAATCAATACCTGTGGTCGTCTCTTTTAAGCTTACTTTCTGTGCCTGAGTGGATACAAAAAGGCTAAATACAGCAGTAAGCAACAGAAGGGTCTTCTTTAGCGTCATTTAAAATTTAGTATCGGGGTTGAGACCGATGAAGATACTAAATTTTTCACCAGGTTTGTCCCGGTACAAACTTTTTCCTTCGGGAGAAGTGCAAAAAAAGCCTATTTTGGACTTCTGGGCTTCCACGGGGTTTCCTCCACGCCCAGCTCCTGCGCCATCATGCGGCACAGCACAAAAAGATAGTCGGAAAGGCGGTTAAGAAACTGGACAATACTTTCTTCCACAGCCTCTTGTTCTTGCAATCCAATAACCAATCGTTCAGCCCTGCGGCAAACACAGCGAGCGATGTGACCATGCGAAACCGAAGGATGGCCGCCTGGGAGAATGAAGTTTTTCATTGGAGGCAGCAGGGCATCCATTTCATCCATGGCGGCCTCCAGCCTGCTTGTCAATGTTTCGTCAACCTGCGGAACAGGGAATTTGGTACTACCAGGCTCCATGGCCAGGTGCGAGCCTATTGTAAAAAGTTGCTCCTGTATTTCTATAAAAAATGGTATTCTGGCTTTGTTTACCTCTTGATCCCTCAGTAATCCGATATAGGAATTGAGTTCGTCGACAGTGCCATAGGTTTCTATGCGAAGATGTGCCTTCGATACCCTGGTGCCACCAAGAAGAGAGGTGGTTCCCTTGTCGCCTGTTTTAGTGTAAATTTTCATCCAATATCAGACCGGCTCTGACACATGGCGGGTGATGTTTTTATTTTCAGTGTCAGATTCAATCAAACCGTCCCTTAGCCTGATGACCCTGTGCGCATACGTTGCAATATCTTCTTCGTGTGTCACCATAATGATGGTATTGCCTTTGTCGTGCAGCTCCTGAAAAAGCTCCATGATGCTGTAAGAGGTCTTCGTGTCGAGGTTACCAGTCGGCTCATCCGCCAGGATAATCGAAGGGTTGTTAACGAGCGCTCTCGCAATGGCGACTCTCTGGCGCTGTCCACCAGATAGCTCATTGGGCTTATGACGAGCCCTTTCAGCAAGTCCAACACCAGCGAGGGCTGCCATGGCTTGCTCTTCCCTGTCTTCCCGGTTCATCCCAGCATAAATAAGCGGAAGTGCAACGTTCTCAAGAGACGACTGCCTTGGCAGCAGGTTGAAAGTCTGGAAAACGAACCCGATCTCCTTGTTTCTGATTTCCGCCAGCTCATTTTCAGTAAGATCACTAACGTCATGGTTATTGAGGATGTATTGACCTCCGGAAGGCGTATCAAGACAGCCTACAATGTTCATCAACGTAGATTTCCCAGAACCTGACGGCCCCATAAAAGCCACATATTCACCCCTATTGATGTCGATGGTGATGGACTTAAGAGCGTGGATAGTTTCGCTACCCATCACATATTTTTTGGAAACATCTCTGGTTTGAATGACTGCACTCATGAACAAAAGGGGTTTTAGAAAATTTTAATATACAATAATACCTCGAACGATTGGAAAATCCACAACTAATTCTTTAGTGGGTACTTTTTAATTGCCCAAAGGTTTCACTACCGTTTTCAACCTTAACGATGAACACCACTCTATTTGTTTACTTTCATGCCAATGAATTACAGTATTGGTCTGTATTTTTTTCAAGCTCACCAGTATATTGCAATCTCTTTTGCCGGTTCCTGGCAATTGAAGAACCATCGAACACCCGCAGTGCCTTATTCATCGTGAACCTTTGATAACAAAAAAAATGAAATTGAAATACATTGCCCTTGTACTACTATGCTGCATGACTATCGACAACATAACTGCACAAACAGCAAAAACTGACGATCAGGATGTTGAAATGATCCGCAAAATCTATGACGAGGCGCTTGGCAAAGGCGAATCGTATCAGATGCTGGAGTTTCTTACAAAGCAAATCGGCGCCCGATTAGCCGGCTCGCCAGGGGCAGCAGCAGCAGTGGACTGGAGCAAAGAAACTATGGAGGGCTTTGAGTTTGACAACGTATTTCTTCAGGAAGTAATGGTGCCTCACTGGGTGCGTGGCCAAAAGGAAATTGGCAAGATCGTTAATTCCAAAATGGGTTCGGTGGAAGTCAACGTTGTGGCGCTGGGCAACTCAGTGGGCTCCGGGCCTAACGGCGTGGCCGGAAAAATAGTAGAAGTGCAAAACTTTGAAGAGCTGGCCGCTCTTGGCGAAGCCGGCGTAAAAGGGAAAATCGTCTTTTTCAACCGCCGGATGGATCCTACATTGATTGAAACTTTTGAAGCTTATGGCGGCGCTGGCAACCAACGAGGTGCCGGGCCATCTGAAGCCGCCAAGTATGGTGCCATTGGGGTTGTAGTCCGCTCGCTGACCAATGCACTGGACGACCACCCGCACACTGGCAGCACCAACTACACGCCCAATCTCTACAAGCTGCCAGCGGTGGCCATCAGCACCAACGATGCCGATAAGCTGAGCAGGATGCTGAAGGACGACTCTGAGCTTGAGTTCTACTTTGAGACGCATTCACAGATGCTACCGGACAAGCTATCACACAACGTAGTGGGCGAACTAAAAGGAAGCAGCAAAGCCGACGAATACATTGTTGTTGGCGGGCACCTCGACTCATGGGACCTGGCGCAGGGAGCCCATGACGATGGCACGGGCTGTGTGCAGTCTATTGAGGTCCTTCGGATTCTCAAGGCCATTGGCTACAAGCCAAAAAGAACCTTAAGAGCAGTTATGTTCATGAACGAAGAAAATGGCCTTAGGGGAGGACGGAAATACGCCGAATTGGCTGCCGAAAATAAAGAGAAACACATTGCTGCCATGGAATCGGATCGTGGTGGCTTCAAACCGCTTGGGTTTACTTTTACTGCTGAAGACAAGCAGGTAGAGCGCATCAAAGGCTGGGCGCCATTGTTCGTGCCTTATCAGATTTACAAGTTTGACACCGGAGGTGGTGGAGCCGACATCAGCCCACTGGCAACACAAGGCGTGCCCATGATTGGCTTCTACCCCGACCCGCAACGCTACTTCGACTACCACCATACGGCGATTGACACGTTCGACAAAGTGAGTCGGAGAGAGCTGGAGTTGGGCGCTGCCACCATGGCGGCTTTAACCTATTTGATTGACAAGTACGGGCTTTAAAGGATTGTTAATTTGAGACTTATGATGACAGATTGGATGGCTGCCGGGATCAGGAAACTTCTTCCTTTCATTGTAATATTGTTTTGTATCGGAACTGCCCATGCACAGTTCCAGATTGAGGTTAAAAAGCACAGCAACTTTATATACATTTACGAGTCGTACGGCGCCTACCAGGGAGGAAAAGTGGGTGCCAACGCTGTCATCTTTGTGGGCAAAGACAGCGTGGTGGTCATTGACACTCCCTGGGGAAATGACCAAACCGTGCAGCTACTTGACTGGATTGACACTGAAATCAAAAAACCAGTAGCCAGCTTTGTGATTACGCACTTCCACGATGACCGGATAGGTGGTATTGATATCCTAAAAGCAAGAGGCATTCCGGCCGTGAGTTCGGAGCTAACGGCCAAACTGGCCGTGGAAAATGGCATTGCTAAACCAGACGTCCTCTTTAAAAACGACACCACCATCACTCTGGCAGGAGGCAAAATTGAGGTTTTCTATCCCGGACCGGGTCACAGCCCCGACAACGTGGTCGTTTACTTCCCTTCGGAAAAACTCCTGTATGGCGGCTGTTTTTTGAAGGATGCTTCAACTACTTCCCTGGGCAACCTGGGAGATGCAGACGTTACCGCCTGGCCTGTGAGTCTCGAAAAAATGAAAAAGCGGTTTCCAAAACCCAAGATGGTCATTCCTGGCCATGGCGGACTGGAACCTGGGGCGATTGAGAACACGGCGAAGCTATTGAAAGACTACAAGCCGTAGGTTGACAACATGCAAGAATTTGAAGGAAATGGCGGTGCTGTTTCCTTTTTTTATTTCAATACTTCGCTCTTAATATCAAAAAAAATAAGAAAAACACTTGACTCTAACGTAACGTCATAGCCTTTCTTTGCATCATCATTAATGAAAAGGTATGGCAGGCTATACGGTAAAAAAGCTGGCAAAACTAGCTGGAGTAAGTGTGCGCACACTTCACCACTACGACCAGATTGGTCTTTTGACTCCCGAAGAACGAGGGCTCGATTCAGGGTACAGGTACTATGGAAGGCATGAAATGTTACGCCTGCAGCAGATCCTGTTCTACCGAGAATTGGGCTTTGCTCTGAAGGAAATCAAAAAGATCATCGACGAAAAGGATTTTAATTTACTGGAATCACTGGAGTTCCAGAAATCGGAAATTCACAAACAGATTGCCAGAAACAAGGTGTTGTTAGGCACTTTGGAGAAAACAATTGATGAAATAAAAAACAGAAAAAAAATGGTAACAGATAAAGAAATGTACGAGGGCTTCACCGAAGAGCAGGTGAAAAGCTACCGTCAGGAAGTAGTGGACAGATGGGGTAAGGAGGCCCTGGATCATTCTGAAAATGTGATCCGAAAAAAGACAAAAGAGGAATGGGCTGATACAATAAAGCAGTCGGACGACTTTTGCCGTCAAATGGTAGCCTTAATGAACCAGCCAGTCACCCATCGGGAGGTGCAACAGCTGATCGCTAAGCATCATGCACGGGTAGGTCAGTTTTTCGAAGTAACAGAAGAAAAGTACCGAGGCCTGGCCGACATGTACGTGGCGGACGAGCGATTCAAGGTCAACTATGAAAAGTTTGCCGTTGGGTTGGCTGAATACATGAAAAAGGCGATGTACGAGTTTTGTGAGAATGGAATGAAGCTACAAGATTAGCGTAATAACCAGGCCGCAGTAGCCGCTGCGGCCTGCTATTTTTTATCAAATTCTTTCGCTCTGATTTGCTCTATGGCTACTGAAAAACCTTTAAGCACCTTTGACTCAACTGTTCCTTTTTGCGAAGCAAATGCCAGCAACTCGTACTTTCCATTATTCAATGCAAAAATCTCAATCACTTCATTGGCTGGATCAACTACCCAAAATTCTTTCACCCCAAACTTCTCATAAAGTGCTTTTTTTCTTTCCTGGTCGTGATGAAAGGTGGAAGGTGATAGAATTTCAACGACAAGATCGGGCGACCCATTGATATTTCTTTCCGTCAAAATCCCTTCGTTGGCATGGCTGACAAAGATCAAATCGGGCTGTACCACGTTGTACTCATCAAATCTCACATCAGATGGGGCGTTAAAAACATGCCCAAGTTTCTTACTATAAACATAGTCCATAATAAGCCTTTGCAAATTCCTTGAAAAGGCCTGATGCTTTAGAGAAGGCGCTGGCGACATATCAAAAAGTTCTCCATCAATGATTTCATAACGCTTGTCATCATCCAACTTGAGGTATTTGCTGTAAGTGAATTTTTCGGCTACTGCTATCATTTGTTCCTGGTAGTTTGTAAATATACTAACTAATTCCAACGTAAAAAATGCCAAATTGGCGGCAATAACACCGGATCAGCAATAATACAAATGAAACCTATCAACCTACTCGGCATCCCCTTCGACGCCAACTCATCCTTCAAGCGAGGCCCGGCTCAAGCCCCTCCCCTCATTCGCAAAGCGCTGCATTCGGATTCAACCAACTACTTCAATGAAGCTGGTCAAAATGTAAAGGACTTGCTGATCGATGCTGGAGACATCTCGCCGATGGTTCCGTATGATGCATTGCAAAAAGAGATCTCCAAAATCTACACGCCTTCCGAAAAATGGATTTTCCTGGGTGGCGATCACTCAGTGACCTACCCCATACTGCAAGCTGTTGCGCCGCATTACCCCAAGCTTTCTATCCTGCACCTCGATGCGCACTCCGACTTGTATGATGAGCTGGATGGCAATCGATTTTCTCACGCCTGTCCATTTGCAAGAATCATGGAGAATGGATTGGCGCAAAGCCTTACACAAGTTGGCATCCGCACCCTCAACAAGCACCAGAAAGAGCAGGCAGAAAAGTTCCACGTCAACATCATTCCAATGAATAAATGGACAGAAGACATGACCATCGATATTGATGGGCCTGTGTACATAAGCCTGGATATCGACGTGCTTGACCCGGCCTTTGCGCCAGGCATTTCCCATTACGAGCCAGGTGGAGCCAGCACACGGCAGGTAATCAATTTTATCCAGCGGCACCAGCACCTGAATATCGTAGCGGCCGACATTGTAGAATACAATCCTATCAGAGATAGGAACGACATGACTGCATTTGTAGCTGCCAAATTCCTGAAAGAACTTGCAGGTATAATGTCAGCTAGCTAGCGTATTGGTTGAAACAAGTTTTCTTTCTGTTTTGTCCAAAACAGCAGAGCGACCTTGTCTACACATCAAAAACCTCTAAATTATCCCTATGAAAAAGTTTTTGATTCTAATCAGAGAAGACCTTTCTGCAGTTAACAAAATGACCCCCGAGCAAATGGAGGCCGACATTGCCGAATATGTTAAGTGGAAAGACGGCCTTCAGAAAGAAAACCGACACGTGATGAGTGATCCTTTGGAAGGCTCCGGTGCGATGATCTACAAAAATAAAGTAGAAACAGACGGGCCATTCATTGAATCGAAGGAGGCTATCACTGGCTTCTTTGTGTTCCTGGCAAAGGACACGGAAGAGGCAATCAGCATTGCCAAAACTTGCCCTATTTTCAAATACGAAGGACTCGTGGAGCTAAGGCCCATCATGGACTTTTGATGCAACAGGAACAGCCCCCCTATCATTTTGAAACACAAAAGCTGGTCAGCCATCTTTACCGTCAGTGGTACGGTAAGATGGTGACCTCCCTGGCACGCTACTTTGGGCTTCAGCAGCTGGAGCTGGCCGAAGACATAGTGCAAGAGGCCTTCGAGTCGGCCATCAAGCATTGGGAACAAAAAGGCATGCCGGATCAGCCAGTGAACTGGCTCTTCAAAGTATGTAAAAACAAAGCGATCAACACTCTGCGAAAAAAGCGTTTCGAGCCGCTGCCAGCGGAATCTTTTCTTAATACACGGGAACAGGTCAAACTTGAGACGCTTTTTCTCGACAATGAAATTGAAGACAGTCAGCTGCGGATGATCGTGGCTTGCTGCCACTCGGCATTCTCCGTTAAGAATCAGCTCATTTTTGTACTAAGGCACGTGGCCGGCTTAACCGTCAGGCAAATTGCCCGTGGCCTGTTGATGACCGAAGAAGCCGTTGCCAAGTCGATAGTACGTTCCAAGCAACTGATCCGTGAAAAGAACCTATCATTTCCCGATCCTGACTATTTGAAGGTGAAAGAAAATCTGCATGAGGTGCATTTAATCATCTACCTGCTTTTCAACGAAGGCTACTCCTCCACCGATAGTGACTCTATCATGAGAGAAGAGCTGTGTTATGAAGCCATCAGGCTGATCAAACTGGTGGCAGATAATGAAAAGCTGAAAACTGCAGACTCATTGGCCTTGTTTTCGTTATTTCTTCTCCATGCTGCGAGATTTCCAGCCAGGGAGGATATCGAAAAAAAGCTGATTGACTTAGAAACTCAGGACCGGCGACTTTGGGATCAGGACATGATAGCCCTCGGGCAGCAGTATTTCAGGGAATCTATTCAGGAAAAGAATTACACAAAATACCAGGTGGAAGCTGCCATAGCTTACGAACATGCGCAAGCTCTCTCCTTTGAAGAGACCGATTGGGCAAGCATCTGCGAACTGTACGAATACCTTCTCCAAAGCGACCCTGGGGCTGCCGTTTATCTGAATTGGCTTATTGCACTTTTTTATAGCAAGGGGCCGCTCGTTGCCTATGAAAAGCTTCAGGAGCTTGATTCAAAAGGGTGCCTTGTGCAAAATCAATACTACTTCTCACTCCTTGGTAAAATGTATATGGCCATGGACGATACCACTCTGGCAGCCAGCTGCTTTCGTCAGGCCATTGAGCTGACAACCAGTCTGCCGGAAAAAAAGTATATCGAAAGGCTTTTGGCGACACTTTGAATGGTCGGCGTGCATCAGCGACCTCCACCGTCCGCCAGCGCACAACTATTTTCTACGTCAGTATTTCATCACTTTCTTTAAGTATTGAGATTCAAGCAATTGAGATTGGTTTTACTTCTCTTCGCAAAAGGTATTATTATTGTTTAAAATGGAACGGGCAAAAGCTATGTATAAATGAAAAAGAGTAACCAGGCAGGGAGAATTCTGATTGTTGACGACAATCCCGACGTGTTGAGCGCCGCCAAAATATTTCTGAAGCGACATTTCCTGGAGGTGGTGACAGAGAAAAACCCTGAGTCGCTTCCCAATATTCTGATGAATGAAACATTCGATGTCATTCTCCTGGACATGAACTTCACCAAAGACGTGAGCTCTGGGCACGAAGGCTTTTTCTGGCTCGACAAGATTCTGGAAATAGATCCTTCGGCGGTTGTAATACTGATTACGGCCTACGGCGATGTGGAAGTAGCTGTAAAAGCCATCAAGGAAGGCGCCACCGACTTTGTGCTCAAGCCGTGGGAAAACGAAAAATTGCTGGCCACGGTTTCCTCCTGCATGAGGCTGCGTGAGTCGAGGCTGGAGACCAACAAACTCAAAGACAGGCAAAAACAGATTAACGAGGACCTGGATACTAAATACCAGGAGATTATTGGCAGAAGCGATGCCATTATGAAGGTGTTCGACACGATAGAAATGGTGGCAGGAACAGACGCCAATGTGTTGATCCTCGGCGAAAACGGCACCGGCAAGGAGCTGGTGGCACGAGCGATTCACCGCCATTCGAAGCGGGCTTCCGACGTATTTCTCAGTGTCGACTTAGGGGCTGTAAGCGAAACACTATTCGAAAGTGAGCTGTTTGGGCATACAAAAGGTTCGTTTACCGATGCCAAAGAAGACCGTGCAGGGCGCTTCGAAACAGCCTCTGGTGGTACTTTGTTTCTGGATGAGATTGGCAACCTTTCAACGCCACTTCAGGCCAAGCTGCTGTCCGTGCTACAGTCGAGGCAGGTGACGAGGGTTGGCTCCAACAAAGCCAGGCCCATCGACATTCGCCTCATTTGCGCCACCAATATGCACCTTTACGACATGGTGAAAAAGAGCGAATTCCGTCAGGACTTACTCTACCGCATCAACACCATCGAAATCAACATACCCCCCCTGAGAGACCGGCTGGACGACATTCCGTTGCTGGCAGAGCATTACCTCGGGCAGTTTACCAAAAAATACAACAAGCCCATCCGGTCGCTAAGTCCTTCTGTGCTGAAGAGAATGCAAAAATACAGCTGGCCGGGAAACGTGAGGGAGCTGGAGCATGCGGTGGAGCGTGCCGTGATCATGAGCCGCAGCATGGTGCTCGAAGCCGACGACTTCTTCTTGAATCAGGGTGGCAAAGAGCCTGACGAAACAGCGGTAAACCTGGATGCCTACAACATAGAGGAGATGGAGCGTATCCTCATCCGCAAAGCACTCAAACGCCACAATGGCAATATTACTCAGGCTGCTCAGGAGCTGGGGCTGACCCGCTCTTCGCTTTACCGACGAATGGAGAAGTATGATTTTTAGCAGCTTCCGATTTCAAATACTTCTTCGGGTAGCTTTTATCGGGCTATTGACAATGGCTTTTATTTGGCTGATCGAAAGCAGCAAATACGTGAGTGCGACCATTATCTTTTCTGTTGGCGTTTTCTCGCTCTTCAGCCTGTTTCACTACGTCGAAAGCACCAACCGCAAGCTCACCCGTTTTATTGAAGCCATCAAATACGACGACTTCATCATTGGCTTTGACGCCGACAACAGGGTCGGGAAATCTTTCAAACAGCTGAATCAGTCAATGAAAGAAGTGCTTGATGCCTTCCGGCTCACCAGAAAAGAAAATGAGGAAAACCTTCAATTTCTGGACACCCTGGTGAAGAACGTGCAGGTGGGCATATTAAGTTACGACGATACCGGCGAGGTGGGGCTCATCAATCAAATGGCAAAAAAACTACTATCGCTTGACAACCTGACGGAGCTAAATGAGCTTTCGGCCACAGACCCGGAGCTTTACACCCTGTTAAAATCAATTCCCTCAGGGGGTAACACGCTCTATCGAAAAAATGAACTTGTTCACCTTGCCATCCATACCTCCCGGCTGAGAATAAGAGGACGAGAGCTCACACTTGTTTCCCTGCAAAATATCCGGTCGGAGCTGCAACAAAATGAGCTGGAAGCCTGGCAAAACCTAACCAAAGTGCTTCGACATGAAATCATGAATTCGGTGACGCCAATTTCTTCTTTGGTTTCCACGCTAAAAGAGATGTTTGAAGAGGAAACTCATGCCAACAACGAGGAGCAAATGTCGAAGGAAACAATCGGCGACATTAATGAGGCCCTTCAGGCAATAGAGAACAGGAGTCACGCCCTGAAAAAGTTTGTCCATGCCTACCGGGACTTCACGCAGATTCCAAAACCGGCACTGAAGCCCGTGAAACTAGCGACACTGCTGGCCAGGATCGAAAATCTGTATTTGGCAGAAACGAAGGCCAGCGAAGTGACCCTTGCCACAGAACTTGAGGACGATGAAATAACCATTATTGTGGACGACGAGCTGTTGGAAATGGTGCTCATCAACCTTGTGAAAAATGCTATTGAGGTATTAATAGACCAACCAGATGCAAAGGTCACGGTGAGAGGATATATGAGCGATCAGCTGCGCCCGGTAATCGAAGTGGAAGACAATGGGCCTGGCATTATTCCGGAAGCCATCGACAATATTTTCATTCCGTTTTACACCACTAAGCCTACGGGATCTGGCATAGGCCTCAGCCTGTCGAGGCAAATCATTCACATGCACGGAGGCACACTGGGAGTGGAATCGGAGGTAGGAAAAAAGACAGTTTTCAAAATTGAATTGTGAAGAACGAAGGTGAAACATCAGGCTGCCGCTACTTAGACTGGATAGCAGCCCATTCGTCTTTCAACTTTTGATGGTATGGGTGATCTTCCCCTAATACTTCCTTACTTAGTTCAATGGCCTTCGTATAATTGATTTCGGCCTTTTCCATGTCTTTCAACTCGCCATACAAGTCCCCAAAGTTCGAATAAACATCGATTACTTTTCTGCTCTTCTCCCCCAGCTTGTCGAGATAAATGTTGAATGCCTTTTGGTAACTTCGCTCAGCCTCATCAAACTTCTGCATTGCCTGCCAAGTCATTCCCATGCTCACATAATCACCTGCTACATAAGGATGCTCGTCGCCAAAATTATTGACATCAGCCGCAAGCACCTTTTCATAGTAGCTCAGCGCATTCCCAAAGTCCCGCTGTCCAAATTTTGAATTTCCGAGGTTGTACAACACGCTTACTGTATAATTGTGAAATGGGCCAAATTTAGCCAGGTACGCCTCATACGCCAGAAGCTGCAAAGAGTCTGACTTCGCATAGTCTTTCAGCTTGTAGTAGGCAGAGCCCAAATTCGCATAGGAACTAAGCGTACTAGGATGATCAGGCCCATAAATTCGATAGTTCTCGTCCAGCAAGTCCCGGAGTATCTGCACCTGTTTTTCAAAGTCATGAAGTCGGCTATATACTAATGAGAGATTGTTTAAAGCAATAAGCTTCAAGGTAATGTCTTCACCCTCGAATTTCTCACCCAGCTCCACTGCCGCCAAACTCACTTCAAGTGCCTCTTCATACTTTGATTGCTCCCGAAGGTTGCTGCTGAGATAGTTGTAGGCAAATCCCAGTTGAATTTCCTTTTTCAGGCTCTCCCCTCCTTCGGTGTGTCCTGAAGCTATGGCGTCTTCAATGAGAGCAATTGCCTTTCTCACTTCATCCTCCCCTTGCTCATATTTGCCTTTCAGGTATAGCACATACCCATGGTCTTTATAAGACATTGCCAATGCCAGTGGATAGCCATCTTTTTCCTGCTCAAGATGGCCGATCGCCAACTGAATGGTTGAATCAGCTTTGTCGTACTCTGACATATCCCGATAGTAGCCAGAAATCTCATTGTATAGCCTGCCAAGCTCAATCGCACTGCCATTTCGTTCCTGATAATATTGGAGTGCATCGAAGAAAAGAGGCCCCGACTCCTTCCACAAGCCCAGCCTTTTGTATAAGCTACCCAGCTGCAACTGAGCTGAGGCTTTGATCTCAGGGTCACTGATGTTACTGATTTCCTTCTCGCTATTTCGGAGCAAGGCAGCGGCTGTCAATTCTTCTCCCTGCACCAGCCCAGGGTCATTTGCCTCGAATATCTTAGTCAGAAACTCGTTGGAGGCTATCACCTTTTGCTGCTCCCTTTCAAGTGCTCGCTTCTGAATTTGAGTAATGATAGCAGCGCCCATTGATACCACCACAATGACTGCTACAAGTGCCGAGGCAAGTGTGTTGCGTCTTAAAAACAGGCGGGAGGAATAACCCCAGTTCGTCTCTCTGGCGGCCACCGGGAACTGGCCAAGGTAATTTTGAAGATCAGCGACCAAATCCGTCACTGTCTGGTACCTCTGCCCAGCATCAACGGCCATGCACTTTGTAATAATTGCGTTCAGGTCTGTCTTAATGGCCGGGTTCAAGGTCATTGGAGCTCGAAACTGTCCATTTCGTATCATTGTTATTACCTTGTCTCTCTCGTCGCCGTCAAACGGCATGTGCCCGGTGAGCAGCTCATACAAAAGCACGCCCAACTGATAGACATCAGACTGAACAGACAACGCCTTGTGCGAGAGTTGCTCGGGAGAAGCGTATTTCAAGGTACCTCCAAAAGAAGTATCTTCCTCCAACTGGTCATCAAAAAGCTTGCCTATACCAAAGTCGAGCAGTTTGACCTGACCATCATCGGTAATGAGAACATTAGAAGGTTTAATATCTCTATGAAGGATGAAGGCGTTGTGGGCATGAATCACCGCACGACACACCGGAATCATAATGCGGTTAAGCGTATCGGAAATACTTAGCCGATGCAGTTTACAGTATTGATTAATGGGTGAGCCATCTACATACTCCATGACCAGGTAAGGAGACTGATCATTGGTAAGCCCTCCGTCAAAAATGCTTGCTATGTTGGGGTGATTTAGCGAAGCCAGTAGTTGCCGTTCCGCTTTAAAGTATTGTTCGTATTTGTCAGTGTTGAGCAGTGGCGAAAGCACCTTTATAGCCACTTGCTGATCAAACAGGTTGTCAGCTCTTTTTGCTTTGTAAACCACTGCCATGCCACCCACGCCAGCCTCTTCCACCACCTGGTACTTACCAATGGCATAACCCGCTGGCAGCCTTATTTCGAGGCTATCGGAAAGCTGTTTGGTGAGATTCTCTTGCAACCCATCAAAAAATATCTCAGCATCATTCCTACGTCCGAGTAAATCAGGCAAAACCTCTACTGAGAGGTTCATTTTCGTTAAAAAATCAATCCACTCCTCTTCGGAATATTGCTCCATAGCGTAGACTTACAATTTAGGCAGCTGAAGGTGAAAGCTGCATATGCAGCCAGGTTTTGGCCATATTCCATGATCGCTTAACAGTGGACGGGCTTGTGCCTAATATCTTTGCTGTTTCGTCAATAGACAGCCCAGCAAAAAAACGGCACTCGACAATTTTCCCGTAGGTAGGCTCTCTTTTCTCAAGCACCTCCAAAGCTTCATGTATTTTCAAGATGGCCGTTCCCGTCTCTTCAGTAAAATTTATATGCTCTTCAAGGTCATCAATTTTCAAATGATTGGGCTGATTTCCTCGCTTGTCAGTTTGCTTTTTCAGGCAAGCGTTTACCAAAATTTGACGAATGGCTTTTGCAGCAAGATTGTAAAAGTGCTCTTTGCTTTGAAGCTTGCTCAGGTCAGCTTTCGAGAGTTTCAAATATGCTTCGTGTACAAGTGCAGTGGTGTTCAGTGTTTCTTGTTGCCGAAACTTGAACCTCAAATGGTGGGCATTTTTCCGAAGCTCATCGTAAACAACGGGAAAGAGTTCATCAAGCGCTTTTTGGTCACCTTTATTGATCCTGTCTATCAGTTTCACCAGCTCCGCTTCACCCATCGTTTGAAATAATAAATTAGATGCCTATAAACGCTATCAAAGTATAAAGCTATAAAGAATAAATAGAATATTCCGTATTTAATCTACGGGCGGAAGCATAAAAAACCCGATCCTTTTGGATCGGGCCTTTACAAGAAATTCAGCTGCCTGTGTTTATCGATTGGTTTTTACCTATTCCTGATTATTTCCACTCGCATTACCAGTGAAAGTGTTGCCGGCTGCAGCTCCGGCAAAGTCATTGGTTACACCTTTGGAATAGATGCCGTAGCCACTGCTGTTGGTAATAGCGGAGTTCGTTACCGTCACCTTTCCGTCTGAGTTCACTGCAATATTGGCAGGAAAATCGGCTCCATTAAAGTCGTGCGGTGAGTTACCGCCGTAAGCGATGTTGCAAAAGTCAAACTCATTGCTGGCATCTGTTGACGAAAAATAAAATCCTTTCCAGTGCAGCCCACCATCGATATTTGACGAGGTGAAAGTGATCATGTTAGTGGAAGTTCCTTTTGCAGTAAATGCGCCGTCAACCAGAATCTGGACGTCTTCGTCCATTTTGAAAGAAGCGCCTGCTTCCACAGTAACTTTTCCGTACACCCTGATATTTCCGGTAATTCTGTAAGAAGCGCCGGTGGTCAACGACTTCCACGTGACCACTTTGTCCTGGGCCAGGTCGCTTTCAAACACTTCCACATCAGCAAATGAGTTGTTGGTGAAGGTGCTTGCTCCATCCATGGCATCAACTTCATCGGCTGGTATACCTACACCCCTTTTGTTGTCGGAAAAGCTGTTGGTTCCAAAACTACCTATCTGCCCACCCGACTCATCGGCATAGATGCCATAGTCTTTATTGCTGGTAAACGTAGAGTTGGTAACCGATACCTTGCCGGTGATATCAACGCCAATGGCAGCTGCAAAATCGGCTCCAGAAAAATCGATGGGAGAATTACCAGCAAATGAAAAATCGGTGAAATCAAAGTTATTGAGGCTACTGGCCGAGCTGATGTAAATACCTTTCCAGTAAAGCTCACCACCAGGGTTGGATGTTGTAAACACAATGCGGTCGGTAGCGGTGCCCACGGCAGTAAGCGACCCAAAAACCCTTACCAAAACATTTTCATCAAAGTTCATGATAGCTCCAGCAGCAATGGTGAGCTTACCCTTTACATCCATGTCGCCTGACAGTCTGTAGGCGGCGCCTCCGCTGAGTTTTTTCCATGTTGACGTTTTGGATTCCGAAAAATCCGACTCAAAAATTTCAACGTCAGCATTGGTATTGTCGGTAAAAACAGAAGCACCGTCGATCATTTCGGCCTGGTCAGCTGGCAAGCCAACCGCCCTGTCGTTCGAAACAAAAGTATTGCTTTCAAATGCACCAATCTGGCCACCGGCATCGTCGGCATAGACGCCATAGCCTTTGTTGTTGGAGAAAGTACTGTTCCTAAACGCCATTTTTGCGCCGAGCTCAATACCAACACCGGCTGAGAAGTCTTCTCCTGAGAAATTCATCACTGAATTTCCAGCATATGAAAGCGTGACATGGTTCAATATATTTCTGCCATCTGCCGAGTTCACATAAATACCTTTCCAGCGAAGTGCCGAAGCCTCATCGGAGGTTGTAAATTCAATCGGGCTCTCGGCAGTGCCAGCCGCTATGAATGCACCGTCGACAGTAATCATCACATCCTCATCCAAACCGAACTTGGCCCCGGGAGCAATAGTAAGCACTCCATTCACATCGATATCTCCCGAAACAGTATAACGAGCGTCATCGCTCAATGATTTCCAGGTTATTTCAGTCGCTTCGGCAATTGAAGAAGAAAAAATTTCAACATCGGCATTTGTTGAATTGGTAAATGCGGTGGTATTGTCAACACTTGCTGCCGTTTCAGCCCACACGGCCATGCCGTTTTCATTGTCAACAAAGAGGTTGTCCTTAAATGTATTCAGTTTCCCTCCATCGTCGTCGAGATAAACTCCATATCCTTTGTTGCTGACAAAGAGGCTATTTTCAATCTTGATATTTCCGCCTCCATTTACACCTACACCAGCCTTATAGTCAGCTCCGTTAAAATCCATGGCTGAGTTACCTGCAAATGATACTTCGGCATACTTTAGAATGTTCTGAGCACTAGCTGACTGTATGTAAAGCCCCTTCCAAAACAGATCAGCCTCTTCGTTGGCTGTTGTAAAAATGATGGAGTCGGCTTCGGTACCCGCTGCCAGCAAAGTGCCACCCTGCTCAATCTTCATCATTTTATCTTCCTGGAAATGAATAACGACGCCTGGCTCTACAGTGAGCACGGCAAGAACTGACACGTCGCCAGTAACCAAATAATCAACCAGTGCAGGGTCAAGATTGATGTTTTCGAGCGTCATGTCGCTGTCTATAAATCCGCTAAGCTCCACATAACCAGGTGCCAGAGCGTTTATAGTCACCGTCTTAGTATCGCTTACGCCTTCATCAGCATTCGATATTTTCAACTGAACTTCATAGTCCCCTTCTACATCGGGAATCAAAGAAGCAATAATGGCATCGGCGTTGGTTATTTCGGTTGTGCTGCCGGCTGGCTGCGACAGGAGCGTCCACTCGGCAGTGAAGCCAATCGCATCCGCATCTGCGGAACCACTTGCATCTAGGGTAATTTCTTCATTCACTGCCGGGTTTTCCGGACTAAAATCAATATCCGCTTCCAGCTTGAACTTCGAGGGTGCTGGTTCATCGTCCCCACAACTTATTGCAAACACTAACATCACCAAACAGGTGAGCATTCCGACTAACTGTTTTACTTTCATATTACATGGTCTTTTTATGTGATCAAATTCCCTTCACCCCCTACTACAGGAAAAGGAGTGAAATTGGGTCAGCTCACTTAAAAAAATCATGCATTTATTTTTCCGGTCACGTCGGCCAGCCTTTGAGACATAGTTGTCCGCTCACCAAAAGCCTTTGTCTTCTGCGGCAGGGCCCCAAAAATAGAGGTGACAGAAGGACAAGCCACAAAAGACGGCTGGATCGTTGGGAAGGTGTAAAGAGGGGAATGGGGAGGATTATAGCGCCTCGGACTTAAGTTGCAAAAAAGGTCGCCACTCGTCGAACACACTGCCATTGGAGGTCTTTAAAAACATGATGTAAGACGGCTTGAAAGGCTCTTTTCTAAGTTTCATCCCGACTTCACCGGGAGAATAATCGCCTTTCTTGGCGTTGCAATGTTTGCAGGCAGTAACAAGGTTTTTCCAGCTGGAGGTTCCGCCTTTCGAGCGAGGAACAAGGTGATCAAGGGTGAGGTCCCGGTTGGTACCGCAATACTGGCATTCGTGGTTGTCACGCCGGAAAACGTTTTGGCGGGACAGGATAACCCCTTTGTAGGGGACACTGATATACCTGGATACTTTGATGACCGATGGGGCCTGATATGAAGTGTCCACAGTGTGCAAATAAACATTGGGCACGGGCGAAATCATTTCAGCCTTATTCAAAAAGACAAGAAGAAATGCTCTCTCCACCGAACAAACAGTCAAGGGAGAATAGTCCTGATTAAGAACTAGTACATTCCTTTTTAAGCTCATGCCTCTTCTACATTTTGAGGATCCTCCTCACCGCCACTAGCTGCCCATCTCTCATTTCACTGGTTAGACCCTTGTCATCAATATTAACAATCTTCACCGAATCAGTCACTATCACCGCCTGTTCTTCTCCTATGTTGATGCCTGCCTTTATTTCATCTTTAACACTCCAAACAAGCAAATCCCCAGGCTTAGACTCGCTCCACGAATCAACCTGATCGCCCGTGGCGGCAAGTTGTTTTAAGTTCCTTGGTACCGGATAGCCCACCATGCGATACACCTGCTGCACAAGTCCGATATCATCGATGCCATAAGGAGACCTTGCACCAGCTCTGTAAGGGGAGTACATATACTTCTGCAGGATTTCACGGAGAAAACCATAATCACGACGCTGACCGAGACTTTTCGAGTTTCCGTTGAACGCCAACTGCTCCTCTATTTTGAATAGTTCATTAGTGGAAATCGGCAGCACACTTCCTATAAGGATATTCAGGTAGTGTTTCTTGAAGAAGATATTCGCCGTCAAATCGGTGCAAACTTTGTAGTCAGAGTGGTTGATCTGCTCAAAATACTCCTGTGTGATTCCATAGAAATGCACCTTCAAAATCCACCCGACCACTCCATCAAAATGGATTTTTACCTTTATCCACTTTTTGTCATCACTTGCTTCCAAAACCTCATAGTGCTCCCCAAAAAGAAGCTCGCTTAGTTGAAGCGAGTGAAAGGAAGGTTCGCACATAACCGGCACAAGGCATAATCTACAAATTCCCTTTTCGGTCTCAGTCATAAGGTTTACAGTCTAAGTCGGTCTAGCTCTCGCTTGCTATCCCTCTCTTTGATACTTTCTCTTTTGTCATGAATTTTTTTACCCTTTGCAAGGGCTATTTCCATTTTAGCTAGTCCTTTGTCCGTCATAAAAAGTCTCACCGGCACTATGGTAAGGCCCTTTTCTTCCATTTTTGATTGCCATTTCTCGATGTCCCTCTTTTTTATCAGGAGCTTTCGCTCCCTCACAGGATCATGATTGAAATGGGTAGCCTCGGCGTAGGGGGTAATATTCATCGCCTTGATAAAAATCTCGCCTCTATTGAAATAACAATACGCTTCCTGCAAGCTGGCTTTACCTTCCCGAATGGACTTGATCTCAGTCCCCTTGAGCACAATGCCTGCTACAAGCGTATCAATAAACTCAAACTCAAAACGAGCCTTCTTGTTTTTGATGTTTACTGAGTTTGAAAATCGCTTATCGTCCTTTGCCATTCAATAATTAGCTGAGCATTTCTTTAAAAACTAAAATAGCATAAAATTAAAATTTCATCCTAGGCATTGGGGCAACATCCATGGATGAAAAGTCCTTTTCAAGGTATTTGAAATGGGCCGTCATGGCAATCATGGCTGCGTTGTCGGTACAATACTCAAACTTGGGAATATACACTTCCCAGCCGAGCTCAGCACGCTGATTTTCAAGTGCTTGCCGAAGCCCTGAGTTGGCCGCCACACCTCCGGCAATGGCAATTTGCTTTATCCCGGTTTGCTTTGCGGCCTTTTTCAGCTTCTGTAAAAGCATGTGGATCAAAGTGTGCTGGATACTGGCGCAAATGTCGTTGATATTATTTTCAACAAATGTCGGGTCGGTCTTTGTTTGGTCTCTCAGGAAGTAGAGAATAGCCGTTTTTATCCCACTGAAGGAGTAGTTCAAGCCTGGCATTTCGGAGAGCGGAAATCGAAAGGCCTCCGGATTGCCTTTTTGCGCCAACTTATCGATAAACGGGCCACCGGGATAGGGCAGCTCCAGCATTTTGGCCGCTTTGTCAAACGCCTCCCCTACGGCATCGTCCTGCGTTTCTCCTATCACCTGCATGTGCATGGGTGACTCCACCAGCACTATCTGCGTGTGCCCACCGCTTACTGTAAGGCACAGAAACGGAAATACCGGTTTTGGGTCTTCAATAAAATGCGCCAGGATATGAGCCTGCATATGATTAACGGCTATCAGAGGCACCCCCAACCCCCAGGCCATTGCCTTAGCGAAGGAGCTACCCACAAGCAAAGCACCCAATAATCCAGGTCCTTGTGTGAACGCAACGGCATCAAGTTGGTGTTTATCAATACCTGCTTCTTTTAAAGCCTGATCTACTACGGGCACAATATGCTTCTGGTGTGCTCTGGAGGCCAGTTCTGGCACTACACCACCATATCGTTGGTGAACAGATTGCGTAGCAATAATATTATTAAGAATTTTACCGTTCCTGATCACAGCGGCAGAAGTCTCATCGCACGAAGATTCGATCGCTAAGATGGTCGGGGACATACAGTTGATTTGAACTATAAAACTAAAACATCTGTCGTTTTCTATGGTATTGGGAAAGCCTTCTACTGGTTTTCACTTACCATTTTACTTTTGCTGATTGGCTTGTTTATCACGCTGCAATCATCGGCTGTTCAAACATGGCTGGTTTCCTACGCCTCCAAATCCTTCTATGAACAAACAGGGCACAAAGTTACCATTGCAAAAGTGGATGTCAACTGGTTTGATGAAATTACCCTTGATAGCCTGGAAGTAAAGGACCTCCAGGATACCAGCATGATTACCATAAATAGGTTGTTGGTCGATTTTAGCCTACTTGATTTATTACGCCCCAGTCAGCTGCATTTTGACGCAGCCCGAATTACCGGAGCCGATGTGCGGCTGGTGAAGTTCGCCGACGACCAACTCGACAACATCTCCTTTCTCATCAGCCAATTACGTCCCAAAGACACTACTGCCCGAACTTCGCTGCCACGTCCGATAAGTGTGAGCCGGATCAAACTGGAGAAAAGCCGGTTCTCCCTCAACGACATGCGAAAGGACAGCATTGAGGTAGGCTTCAACTACTACCAGTTTACCATCGATAGCATATTCAGCGACCTTAGCAACTTCTACCAACGGCTGGATACTGTCAAGTTCAGGGTAGACAAGCTGGCCGCAGGTGAGAAAAGCAAAAAGCTGAAGGTCAACAGCCTCCAAACAAACTTTCTACTTACCTACCAAACAATGGAACTCTCTGACTTGGACCTGTATACGCAACACAGCCACTTGCAGGACTATGTCAAGTTTGAGTTTTCCAACCCTTCTAACCTCACCTATTTTGTTGATAGCGTCAACATAGTAGCTCATTTCGACAGCACGACAATTAGTAACCGGGATCTGCGACACTTTTCGCCCTACCTTGAAAAGTACGATGATACTTATTCCATATCAGGCGATTTCAGCGGAGGAGTTACCAATTTTAGCTTGAAGAAGTTCAGCCTGTATTTTGGTGACAACAGTCAGCTCTTTGGCAATGCAAGCTTCAACGGCTTGCCCAACTTTATGGAAACCTTTATTGACCTCCGACTTGATAAATCGACGCTACTCGCCAATGACCTTGGCATGTATATGAATCAGCAAGACTATTACATATTGAATCGCCTCGGTTTCATTAGGTTCGATGGCAGGTTCATTGGTTTTCCTACCGACTTTGTGGCCAACGGGAGTTTTGATTCAAGGCTGGGAAGTGCTAAATCCGATGTCAACCTGAAGCTACCTAGCACACCGGAAAAGGCAGTTTACAGCGGCTCCCTTACAGTCAGAAACCTAAACCTGGGCACTTTAGCAGGCGACTCCGAACTTCTCCAAAAAGTAAGCTTTTCCGGCAGTGTCTCCGGCAAAGGCCTCACACCATCATCTGCTGATTTTTACCTGAAAGGCAACATACAAAAATTCGGGCTCAAGGGCTACGAATACGTGAACATCAAAACTGATGCACGACTGGCAGCAAGCTTTTTTGAGGGAAAGCTCAGTATTGATGACCCTAATGTAAAACTTCAGGTCGAAGGCTCTTTTGATTTCAGAAACCAGCTCAACAAATTCAAAGCGAACGCATCACTTGACACACTCTTCCTTTATCCTCTCCAGCTTACTTCCAACGATGTATTTCTCAGGGGGCAAGTTGACCTTGATTTTCAGGGACTTGAAATCGATAGTATTACGGGTAGTGCGGCTATACATAACCTACTGCTTGAAGTTGACGGAAAGCAGTTCAAGGCGGATAGTATTCTCGCTACATCACAAAGGAGCGGAATACAGCGTTCGTTCAATATTCTGTCAGAGCATTTGAGTTTAAGTGCTGAGGGTAACTTTGATTACACAACCCTATTTGCAGATTTATCGGAAACATTTAACGAATATGAGCTGGCGTTCAGGAATAATAGCGACGACATTGAAAGCTACTACGCCAACAAACCAAAAAAAGAAGTATCTCCGTATAAGGTAAGCATCAACGCCACTCTTACCAACATTAACCCGCTGACCGATCTTTTCATCAAAGATTTTTATATCGCCAAAGAGACCAAGATTGAAGCGAACTTTAATAAAAATATTTCATCGGTTGCTTCATTTTATAGCGCCATCGATACCCTAGCCTTCAGGGAGTTCTCCTTTATAGGAAACGAAATAGATATCAACACCAGCAAAGCGGCAGACAGCACTGACGTGCTATCGATGTTTTACATATCGTCGATGCGACAGCTACTCAAAAACAGAGATATTACTCAAAACAACTACGTAGAGGCGATCTGGAGTAATAACAAAATTGATTTTCAAACCAACGTAGAGCAGCTCAACACCAACAACTACGCCCGGGTATACGGGGATCTTCAATTTCTTCCAGACAGGACAATTATCACTGTATACCCTTCTGACCTTCAGGTGCTTGAGGGAAAGTGGCAGTTTTCAGACAACAACCAGATTGTGATCACAGATGAAGCGATTGCCTTTGAAAACCTGAAGCTTTCGGCGGGCAGTCAGGAAGTGGAACTGACTGGCTATATCAGCGACTCCACAAATATTCCGCTACGGGGACGGGTCACGAATTTTGCTCTCTCTAACCTCAACCCGCTCACGACTGTTCCTCTGGACGGAGTGGTAAACGGGCATGCCACTCTTATTAACTACGGGGAGGGCTCCATTGTTGAAAGCGACCTCAAAATTGATAACTTCTTTGTCGATAGATTTTTAGTCGGAAACCTGACCGGTAAATCGTCATGGAACGATGCATCCAAACAAATACTATCTAGGCTTACCGTAATCAGGGAAGGCAAAAATATCATTGGGCTTAATGGCTACTATGCCCCACTCGACAGCATAAGCCCGCTCAACTTCACTGCCGACTTCGACAATGCTAGCATTAATATCCTGGAGCCATTTATCGAGGAAAACTTTAATGAAATCAAAGGCACCGCCACAGGAAAATTCAGAATTTCAGGCAGCCCCACCTATCCCATCCTCCGAGGGACCGGGACGCTACGCAATGGGGCAGGAAGGATCAAGTACCTCAACACTACATATAGCTTCAATGGAGATATATTCTTTGACGACAACGAAATAGGTGTCCGAAACCTCGACGTCCGAGACGAGCAGGATCATCGTGCTTCATTGAATGGAGGTATTTTCCACGATGGATTTAGAGACTTTGTGCTGGACTTAGAAGGGCAGTTGAATAACTTTCAGGTACTTAACACATCCGCTGCCGACAATTCCCTGTACTACGGCACCGCTTATGCCACGGGCTCAATCAACTTTTTGGGTGCTATATCCAATCTCAATATTAGCGCAAAAGCTACCACAAATAGAAATACACGGATTTTCATTCCGCTTGACGAAAGCTCCGACGTACAGGTTGAGGACTTCATCTCATTCGTGAACTTTAGCGACACAACCAAAGTAGCAGATGAAGAATCGGGTATTGACGAAGAGAAGTTTTCTAATATCCGCCTCGATTTCGACCTTGACATTACGCCTGACGCATATTGCGAGCTTATCTTCGACATAAAATCCGGCGACATCATACGGGGCAGAGGCAACGGCAAGCTCAACATGCAAATTGACACCAACGGGGATTTCTATATGTTTGGTGATCTTGAAATCGAGGAAGGGGGGTATAATTTCACCCTTTACAATATCATCAATAAAGAATTTGAGATCGTTAGCGGAAGTAGCATCTCCTGGTCAGGCGATCCCTACAAAGCTCAGATGGACATTACTGCGGGCTATCGGCAAAACGCATTGTTATCCCCAATTCTAACCAATATAGATAGCGCTACGCTAAATACGCCTGAACTGAAGAGACGGTATCCCACAAACGTACAAATGAAGCTCAATGGGGATTTGATGTCACCAGACATCGCCTTCGATATTCAGATAACAGGCTACCCCGAGACCGCCGGCGCCAATAGTTATCCTTTAGGCACCACCATCCAGGGGTTCAAAAATACAGTTAAGACAGATGAGCAGGAAATGAAACGCCAGGTGTTCAGTTTGATCATTCTTCGACGTTTTTCACCAATCAATAGCTTCAACGTTGGCACCAATTCCATCGGCAGTAGTGTGAGTGAATTTGTCTCCAACCAGCTCAGCTATTGGATCTCTCAGGTGGACGAGAACCTTGAAATCGACATCGACCTGGCCAGCCTTGACAACGATGCCTACAACACGTTTCAACTTCGGCTGGCCTACACATTTTTGGATGGCCGACTGCGGGTTTCCAGAGATGGGGGCGTTACCAGCACCACTACCCGCAACGAATTGGGAGCCATTATGGGCGACTGGACCCTTGAGTACCTGCTTACACCTGACGGGAAATTGAGAGCCAAAATGTACTCCAGAACCAGCGTCAACAGCCTCACACAAAACATAAGTAACCAAACCAATACCAAAGCGGGGTTCAGCCTTCAGTACATCCGAAGCTTCAACAACTTCAAAGACTTGATGCAAGACGTTCGTGTTAAAAACAGGGAAGAAACTGACCCGCAGGAAGAAGACAAAAAGACCTCATTCAACTTCAATTCGGATAAAATAAAGCAAGAGGAAGACGAAGCAAGCGGCCACCCCTTCTTCAATTTTTTTGAGCTTTAATAACTAAATAACCACTGCGTAGTTAGTTAAGAAAAACTTATGCCAACGCATCAGGCTGTCAATATTTTCTGGTTCCGGCGAGACCTTCGCTTTGCAGATAATGCAGGGCTTTTCTACGCACTGAAAGAGGAGACTCCAGTTCTTCCGGTCTTCATTTTTGATCCGAACATATTATCGAAACTTGAAGAAAAGGCCGATGCCAGGGTTTCTTTCATCCACAGCACCCTGTTGAGACTGAAGAAGCAGCTAGAAGACCACGGAAGCTCAATGCGCATCCTGTATACTTCACCTGAAGCAGCATTTTCGCAACTGGTGGCAGAATTCGACCTCAAAGCGGTCTACACCAACCGGGACTACGAACCCTATGCCAACGAAAGGGACGCCACAGTTCGCTCACTACTCAAGGAAAAAGGGATAGGTTTCTATTCTTTCAAAGACCAGGTGATTTTTGAAAAGGAAGAAATACTAACTGACACTGGTGGAGTATATAAGGTATTCACCCCCTACAAAAACAAATGGCTGGCTAAGTGGCAAAACTTACAATTGGAAGAGTTTTTCATCAATCCTTCATCAGCGAATTTCCACGAAACCAAACCTTATCCTGTACCTGCGTTGCAAGACATGGGCTTCGCAAAGAGCTCGATTGTCATTCCGCCGTCGACGTTCGATGAGTCGGTTATTGCCGCCTATGACAAGAAACGTGACTTCCCTGCCATCGAAGGCACGTCCCGCCTCGGCATTCATCTGCGGCATGGCACTATCAGCATACGGGCAGCTGTGAAAAAAGCAGCGACCCTTAATCAAACCTGGTTGAATGAGCTTATATGGAGGGAATTCTATCAAATGATTTTGTCCAACTTTCCTCACGTGGTGCACAACGCTTTCAAACCTCAATACGACCTCATTCCATGGAGAAACGATGAGGAGCAATTCCAGAAATGGTGTGAGGGAATGACAGGCTACCAAATAGTAGATGCGGGCATGAGGGAATTAAACACCACAGGGTATATGCACAACAGAGTGCGCATGGTAGTAGCCAGCTTCCTTACCAAGCACTTGCTGATCGACTGGCGATGGGGCGAGGCCTGGTTTGCCAGGAAACTATTAGACTTTGAACTAGCCTCCAACAATGGCGGCTGGCAATGGGCGGCGGGCACAGGCACCGACGCTCAACCATATTTCAGGGTGTTCAACCCGGAGTCACAAACAGACAAGTTTGACAAGGACAAAGCATATATCCGCCAATGGGTGCCGGAATATGACAGCAAAAATTACATAAAACCGATTGTTGAACATAAATTTGCCAGACAAAGAGCCATAGAAACTTACAAAGCGGCGTTAAAGTAACTGTATGAACATAGGGGACAAAGTAAGGCTTCTGAGAGGAACTGAAGAGGGAGTTATTATCAGGGTGATTAACGAAAACACCTATGAAATAGAAATAGAAGACGGCTTTTCCTTCCCCGTGCTTAAGAGTGAGGTCGTTTTGGTAAGTAAAACGGAAGCAGAGCACTTCAAAAGGGATAGCTCTACACAGCAAAGTTCTTCCGGCCAAAAAACATTCGTCAAGGAGACTCTGGCGGTTGCTGAAAAAGGAATTTACCTTGGCTTCGAGCCAAAGGGAGATATTTTTACAGTCTGGCTGATCAACAACACAGATTACGAGCTGGTTTTCAAGATAGATGAGCTGGTGAAGGGCACCACGCTAGGATTGCACGCCGGTCACCTCGAGGCAAAGTCTAGCCAGGCAATAGCATCCAAGTCTTCTCAAAACTTCGACAATTGGTCGGACATGCAATTTACCTGCATGTATTTCCAGAAAGGAATCTACAAAAGTAAGCCTATGCTGAGCAGGGTTGTCTCATTCAAAGCAGCAGCTTTCATGCATAAGAAGGGTACGATTCCCATGACCTCGAAGGAAGGATATGTTTATCAGTTGGATGATAATCCTGCAAAAATTAATGCTGATGAGATAAAAAACAGCATGCTTTCTGCCAAAGCAGCGCCAGCGCCGAAAACAGAGCAAAAACCTGGCTCGCACGAGGTAGATTTACACATGGAGAAATTAACAGGGCAAAAAGAAGAGGTGCCTACCTCGCAGGCTCTCTCCTACCAACTAGCCGTTTTTGAGAAAGAACTTGACTCGGCCATTGCTACAGGCAGAGACGAAATAACGTTTATTCATGGCGTAGGAAACGGTGTTCTGCGTGAAGAAATCCATAAAAGGCTAAGTAAAATGAAAAATATCTTGTACTTTCAGGATGCCCAGAAACAAAGGTTTGGCTATGGCGCTACACTTATCAAATTAAAAGACTAACTAGCATTTTTTAAGCCTAAAATAAAACATAATACTATGGACGTAAGAAAGTTGATGGAGGAACTTGCCTCTGAAATTAACGGCCAATATTCAGAATATGACGATAATCGATCAGTTGTGATCGTTCCTCTTCCCGACGGTAGGTTCCAATCGGTGCGTGGTGGCAAAATTGACAACAAAAAGTATGGCAAGAGTGTCATTCAGATACTGTCCAGAGTATGTCGTACCGCCGAAAAAATTGATTATACCAAAGTGCTTGCGCACAACGTTGACCTTATCAATTCTAAGTTTGTGGTGCTTGGCGATTTCCTAATGGTGGAAACCACATTGTTTGACGACACAGTACCTCCTCAGAAATTGAAGGAAATGATACTCGAAACAGCTAAACTAGCCGATGAATGGGAACTTGCCATTACTGGCAAAGACGTCAATTAAGAAGCATCTTTTAGTTATCAAATAAGTTTAACTATTTAGGAAAATGTGATCCGCCTTATCGCCTTGTTCAGAAAGCATTCTGAATGGGGAGGAAAGTCCGGGCAATGCAGAGCGCCGTACTTCCTAACAGGAAGGGGCATTGTTGGCGACGACAGTGCTACAGACAGTGCAACAGAAAATAAACTACCCGTAATGCTTCTGCATTGGGGGAAAAGGTGAAAAGGTGGGGTAAGAGCCCACCGCTTCAATGGTGACATTGGGGGCACGGTAAACCTTACGGATTGAAAGATCAAATATGCCATGATTCAGGGGCTGCTCGTCCCTGCAGGTTGCTTCGGCGGCCTCGTTGTGGTGGGTAGATTGATAGAACCAGGCGGTGACGCCTGGTCCAGATAAATGATAAGGGTCTCCCGACTTGTCGGGAGGCACAGAACCCGGCTTACAGGATCATATTTTCCTATTTTCATTAACCTATGGCAAAAATTCTAATAGTAGACGACGAGAAATCTATTCGCTCTACCCTCCGGGAAATTCTTGAGTACGAAAAATTCAAAATTGACGAAGCGAAAGATGGTGAAGAAGGCCTCGAAATGCTCAAACAGGGATCGTATGACCTCGTTCTTTGCGATATAAAAATGCCTAAAATGGATGGCCTTGAATTGCTTCACAAGGCAATGGAGGAGGGAATTGACGCACCATTCATTATGATTTCGGCTCATGGCACAATAGATAGCGCTGTGGAAGCGACCAAGAAAGGAGCTTTCGACTTCCTTCAAAAACCGCTGGATCTAAACAGGCTGCTGGTCACTTTGAGAAATGCGCTGGATCGGAAGGAACTGGTGAATGAAACCAGGGTGCTGAAGAAGAAAATAAGCAAGACTTACGATATCGTGGGCGAGTCGCCGAAAATTGAAGAGGTCAAAGCAATGATTGAAAAAGTGGCCCCCACTGATGCAAGAGTGCTCATTACCGGCCCCAATGGCACAGGCAAAGAACTGGTTGCCAAATGGATTCACGAAAAAAGCAATCGCTCGTCGGGCCCGATGGTGGAGGTAAACTGTGCAGCCATTCCATCCGAACTAATTGAGAGTGAGCTTTTCGGCCACGAGAAGGGCTCCTTCACCTCCGCTGTAAAGCAACGGATTGGAAAGTTTGAGCAGGCTATCGGAGGCACGCTATTCCTTGACGAAATTGGCGACATGAGTCTTTCGGCCCAGGCCAAAGTTCTGCGTGCCTTACAGGAAAATAGAATTACCCGGGTAGGTGGCGAGAAGGAGGTAAAGGTAGACGTAAGAGTAGTGGCTGCTACTAATAAGGACTTAAAAAAGGCTATTGCTGAAAATCAGTTTAGAGAAGACCTCTATCACAGGCTGAGCGTAATCATCATTCAGGTGCCTGCGCTAAAAGATCGTAAAGACGATATTCCACTACTCGTTGATAGGTTTATTGCAGACATTTCGGCCGAATACGGGTGGGCACCAAAACCAATAGACGATGCGGCCATTAAGCAGCTACAGCAATTTGAGTGGACGGGAAATATCAGGGAATTAAGAAATGTGACGGAGCGGCTGATGATCATGTCATCAAACACCATATCAGAAATGGATGTAAAAAAATATGCGGTACTTACTTAGTAAGAACCGCATATATTCTTTCAATAATTTCCAACCAGGTCGAGTACTTTCCAATTAAAGCCTTTGAGCAGGCTTTTCTTTCTGCACGTCCGACTTAGCGTAAGTAGGACACGTCTTCTGAGTACAAGCACCAAGCATGAAAACAGCTACAGCAAACAACAGTAATTTAATTTTCATAACGAAACGGCTTTACTTAGGTTCTTAGAAGCTCTAAGATATATATATCTACACATATATCAAAACACTTTAGGTTCCGAAGCAGGAGGTAATGGCTATTGTATCAGCAAATTGCAGCCCCTCACATCCGAATTATCAAACCTGCCAAGCACTTCAAAATCCCCTTTCGTGTTAGTTATTCGGCCCAAATCCTTTGTTTCAATAAAGCAGCAAGAATGAATATTTCCAAGGTCGATAATATTCAAACCTCCCGCTCTTTTTTCCTGCAGATACGAAAACGGATCATTAATATCACGAACCATCGCCTTCATCGACCTTGGGCAAACAAAGCCTGCTCCTCCATCCGAATATGCCTGCGACATTAACTCTGTCATTCCATACTCCGAATGTATCCGCTCCACATTTAATCGCTCTCTCAACAAGGCGTGTAATTCAGCCCTTGTCAGCTCCTTTCCCCTCCCCTTCATGCCTCCGGTTTCCATTACGATAAAGTCACTCAGGTCAAGCTGATGCCTTTCAGACAGATCAATTAGGGCAAATGTGACTCCAATTAGCAGTTTTTTACCATCCTGCCGTTTGAGTTTTTCTATCACGCTTAAAAGGGTACTGTCATCCCTCAAAAAGAACCCAGAGAACTTTGAGCCTGTGAGCTTTATGAAGTGCTCAATCATGTAGATGAGTGAGGATCCGCTCCTTTCAAGGTAAGACGGCAGCAAGGCAACAATATGAAAATTTGAGAGTGCCCCATACGTTGACTCAAATATTTCCTTCGTTAATTTCTTATAGAATATAGGATCATCGAGGTAATGGGAGCTTTGCACGGAACCAGTAGTACCGCTACTGGAAAACATAAGGGAAGAATCCCATTCGCCTGTCTTTATAGCATGATTCTTGAAAAATTCAATCGGAAGAAAGGGAATGTCTTCCAACCGGCTGATTTTTTTGGGGTCTTTAGCTAAGTATGAAATATACTTTTTGTAGACGGGATTGTGTTGGGCCTGCCATTTAAAAATATCCAGAGCGAGGACAGTAAAATGATCATTATTCAGGTTTAAAAGGCGGTCTCTAAAACTATGAAGCTCGGACATGTGTTTAAATTGCGAAAGATGATCCAATTTTAATAATTTTATGAGGTAAGTAAGCGATGGAAATGAAGAATAGATTGTTAAAAAGTCTTGTCCTGGGTATGGTAGTGATGGGCTTGGCGTGGGCATGCCAGCCACCAGACGAGCTCCCCATCATTCCAAAAATATCCTACAACAGGGTTGAGTTTTTTGACCAGGCCGCTGGCTCAGATTCGCTTGTTCTATATATCAATTTTGAAGATGGAGACGGCGACATTGGGCTGAGAAGCACTGAAGACAGCTACCCATACCATCCATTTAATTACATTATCGACGCCGATAGGAGACTTGTCTATTTCGGAGAAACAGACTATAAGCTCCCCTTCTATAGTGTTCCTTTGGTGGTTTCCGGGGGGCAATTTAGACCTCTTGAGAAAGAGAAATTATTTTCAGAAACAGACACGAGACGACCGTTTAATTGTGAACAATATGAAGTCATAAAATTCAACCTTGATAATACTGGCACCAATACAGAAATAGACACTTTCTTTATTCAGAAGAATCCCAACAATAACAATATTTATGTGGACTTCTACAGAAAGGTAAATGGTAATTATGAGTTTCTCGATTGGGCAAGTGTGTTTTCAACTACCGGTTGCGGCACAAATTTCAACGCCAGGTTTCCAATCTTCGACACTGACAATCTAGGAAAATCGCTTTCAGGCACGCTTCGCTATTCGATGTTATCTGCTGGATTCGGCATCGTATTAAAGAAAGATACCTTTAAGCTAAAAGTCTACATCAAGGATCGTGCACTTCACGATAGCAATGTGATAGAAAGCCCAGACTTGACGCTTGACAATATCACGCTCAATTAAATATCTCAGGGTATTTTTCTGGGTCGGCTTCTGCCATCAATTCATACACCTTGTCGAAAACATTCTCCACATTGGGCTTGGAGAAATAATCGCCGTCTGAGCTATAGGCCGGCCTGTGCTCGGCGGAGGTAATCGTACCAGGTTGGGAATCAAGGTATTTGTACCCCCCCTGCTCTTCGAGCACTTTCTGCATCATATAAGCAGAGGCCCCACCCGGCACGTCTTCATCAGCAAAAATGATGCGATTAGTTTTTTTCAACGACTCAACAATCGAATGGTGCAGGTCAAAAGGCATTAACGACTGCACATCAATCACTTCGCAGGAGACACCATATTCTTCAAGGAGCTCGGCTGCTTCCATCACAATCCTGCACATGGAACCGTAAGTCACAATGGTCACATCAGATCCTTCCCTTATTACCTCAGGAACCCCAAGCGGCGTTTTTATATCATCTATATTTTCCGGAAGTCTTTCCTTGAGTCTGTACCCATTCAAGCACTCGATCACTATCGCAGTGTCATCAGAGGCCAGCAAAGTGTTATAAAAGCCAGCTGCTTTGGTCATGTTCCTCGGCACAAGCAGATAGATGCCTCTGAGAGACCCCATGATCATACTCATAGGTGAACCCGAATGCCAAACACCTTCCAGTCGATGACCTCGTGTTCTTATAATCACGGGAGCCTTCTGGCCTCCCTTTGTTCTGTACTGAAGGGTTGCCAGGTCATCTGACAAGGTTTGCAATGTAAATATCAGGTAGTCCAAATATTGCACTTCCGCAATAGGCTTCAACCCTCTCATGGCGGCGCCAATGCCTTGGCCTATGATGGTACTTTCCCGTATTCCTGTGTCGGTTACACGAATCTCGCCATGCTTTGCTTGTAGTCCTGCAAAGCCCTGGTTCACGTCACCAATTTGCCCCACATCTTCTCCTATCGCAAATATTCTAGGATCCCTGCTAAATGCATGGTCAAAGAAAGCCTGAAGTACTTCTCTACCGTCAACTATCACACTGTCATCGTTGTAAACAGGTGCCACTTCCTTCACATTAACAGCCCTTTGCTCCGACTCGCTATACAAATGGCTGCTGTACTGCTCAAGGTGCTCTGCATTCTTGATCTTCAGCCAATTGATGAGATGCTGTCTCTCTTCGTATTTCTCACCTCGCATAAGGTACAAAGAGCGCTTAACAGCCTTCACCACGTCCATCTTCAATGGATTCAGCGTTTTCTCCAGCGCCTTGTTGATAGCACTGATTTTCGCTCCATTTTTACTAACGCCTGCGGCATTGGCAAGGAGATTAGATGCCCCCTTCAGGTCTTCCTTGATACTGGCTACGTAAGCCTTCCATGCCTCATTCTTATCGTTCTTAGCCTTCTCCCTGGCATTTTCCTCCAGCCTTTCGAGGTGCTCCAAAGTGGCCATCTCATTTTCCAATATCCACTCTCGAAACTTTTTTATGCAGTCAAACTCCTCTTCCCATGCAAGTCTTTCTTTCGACTTGTATCTTTCCTGCGACCCCGAAGTCGAATGCCCCTGAGGCTGGGTCATCTCTTTCACGTGAACCAGCACCGGAACATGCTCATCCCTGGCAACCCTACCTGCATGGCGGTACGCCTGAACCAGCTTCTCGTAGTCCCAGCCATTCACCACAATGATTTCATACCCTTTTTCGGAGTTATTCCGCTGGAAGCCAGCCAGAACTTTAGAAATATCTGATTTAGTAGTATGATATTCCGCAGGCACTGAAATTCCATACTCATCATCCCAAATAGAAATGACCATAGGCACCTGCAGCACCCCGCCAGCGTTGATTGTTTCGAAGAAGTGTCCTTCCGATGTGGATGCGTTCCCTATAGTGCCCCAGGCTACTTCGTTACCGTCAATGGAAAAGTCTTCAAAGTGCTTAAGTGCAGGATTGTTTCTGTAAAGTTTGGAGGCGTAAGCGAGGCCAAGCAGACGTGGCATTTGCCCCGCTGTGCATGAAATATCCGAACTGGAGTTTTTCATGTCTGTCTGCGTTTTCCACTCTCCCTTTTCGTTAAGGTACCGGGTAGAAAAATGACTGTTCATCAGACGGCCGCCAGAAGAGGGGTCGGCAGAAAGGTCGGTGTGAGCATAAAGCTGAGCAAAGAATTGCTGGATCGTGAGCTGACCAATGGCCATCATAAATGTTTGATCCCTATAGTAACCAGACCTGAAATCGCCATTTTTGAATACTTTGGCCATCGCTACCTGAGCGAGTTCTTTGCCATCACCAAAAATACCAAACTTCGCCTTGCCCATGAAAACTTCCTTCCTTCCCATCAAACTAGCTTCACGGCTTTCGCAAACCAAAAGGTAGTCGTCGAGAATTTCGGCAACAGGCACGCTAATTTCTTTCTTAGTCTTTACTACACTCACTATTATGCTGATTTAGAGGATAATGTTGTCGATTGCAATGAACGGACTCTGAAAAGAGGTATTTCAAATATAAGCATAAAATTACACGTTTTCAATTTTGTCAATCGCACAAAAAAAATACAACTACCTGATAATCAGTGGAAATTGTGGTTTTTAAGGAATAAAATTTTTGCAAATGACCCTTCGGGCAAAGAATAGTTTGCCGGGGTTAACCGGCGGGAAATTTTAGCATTATTCAATGAAAGGGGGACGATTTTGTCAACTTCGAAAATCGAAGAGTTTCAAAACAAATATTGCATTCATGTTCATATATTTGTTGCCTTTCCAAAAAGCGACATTAACTAACAATACGATCATGATTATTGGGGTTCCTAAGGAGATTAAAAACAATGAAAACAGGGTTGCATTGACCCCTGCTGGCGTAACTGAATTATTAAAGAGAGGGCATGAGGTACACGTGCAAGCTACCGCAGGAGAAGGCAGCGGGTTCACTGACGATTCTTACAAAGAAGCCGGTGCCAACATACTTCCGACTATTGAAGCTACCTACCAGAAAGCTGAGATGATCATGAAAGTGAAGGAGCCTATCGAGGCAGAGTATTCGCTTATCAAGAAGGATCAATTGCTATTTACCTATTTTCACTTTGCCTCATACGAACCCCTCACTCATGCCATGATAAAGAGTGGGGCTGTTTGCCTTGCTTATGAGACCGTTGAAAAAGCAAATGGCACACTACCCCTTCTGATCCCTATGTCAGAAGTAGCAGGTAGAATGTCGATACAACAGGGTGCCAAGTTTCTGGAGAAACCAATGAAGGGCCGTGGCATTCTGCTGGGAGGTGTACCTGGAGTTCGCCCGGCAAAAGTGATGATCCTGGGTGGTGGCGTAGTGGGTACTGAAGCAGCAAAAATGGCTGCGGGGCTCGGTGCTGACGTAATCATACTTGATCTGAGCCTCCCAAGGCTACGCTACCTGGATGACGTTATGCCTGCCAATGTAAAGACCCTGATGAGCAATGAATACAACATCCGTGAACTCATCAAGGATCATGATCTTATTATAGGTGCCGTACTTATTCCAGGCGCAAAGGCTCCAAAGCTCATCACCAAAGACATGCTGAAGGAAATGCGCCCAGGCACTGTGATGGTGGATGTGGCGGTAGATCAGGGTGGCTGCTTCGAAACTACCAAGCCAACTACTCACCAGGATCCGGTTTTCATCATCGATGATGTCATTCACTATTGCGTCGCCAATATGCCTGGTGCTGTTCCTTATACTTCCACACTGGCGCTGACCAATGCCACACTGCCCTATGCTATTCAGCTGGCCGGCAAGGGATGGAAAATAGCCTGTAAGGAAAACAATGAACTGAAGCTTGGCTTGAATGTGATCAACGGAAAAGTGGTATACCAGGCAGTATCAGAAGCCTTTAATCTGGATTATACCGACGTAAACACATTCCTGAATTAAATCGATCTGAAGAGGTTATTGAAGAAGAGGTTGTTCCTTCGGCGGACAACCTCTTTTTTTATTTACAAGGGGGAATATTATCAAGTGTTTTAAGGTTATTCTTTTCTCTTTCCACCTGAAGACAAATCATTTCCTTTCCGTTGGTGATCACCAAAATGTTTGCGTCCAACTCTTTGTTATAAGTCGACACCTGAAATATTGTTTCACGACTCAGCTTCACTTCAGGTGCTTTGCACTCCACCAGGATATGAGGTTTGCCGTTGTTGTCATACACCACAAGGTCTGTTCGCTTCTGCCTTTTGTTGTAGTGCAAGCCCGCTTCTATCGACATCAAACCTTTTGGGTAGTGGAGTTCAGCTATCAGATAATTCACCATCTGCTGCCTGACCGCTTCTTCGGGCGTCCAAACGAGGTACTTCCGTCTAAGAAGGTCATAAATGAGCGTCTGTCCGTCCTTTTCAATTACAAGCGGCCTGGTTTCTTTGCTCATTTAGCTTCTTCCGCTTTCGGAAGCCTGATAACGTTGAAATTGGTTTGTCTCAAGAAAAGGAGACCCAAAATAAAAAAGGTTGCAAGGGCCAGCGTGCTGTTTCGCATGCTTCCTGTGAGTTGCTCTATCAACCCATAAGCAAATGTACCGATCACAATTGACAGCTTTTCCGTTACATCATAGAAGCTAAAGTACGAAGCGTGGTCAATGGTGTTTTCCGGTATCAGCTTAGAAAATGCCGACCGGGACTGGGACTGTATACCCCCCATCACTAACCCGACCACAGTGGCTACTACATAGAATTGCATAGCGGAAGTAACAAAGTATGCCCCAAGGCAAACCAAAATCCAGATCACAACCATTATCGACAACGATATTTTGTTCCCCTTTACCTTGGATACATAGGCGAACAAATATGACCCAGCCACGGCTACCACTTGTATGATCAACACCGTAAGAATTAGTTTTTCACCCGGTAGCTTCAATTCTTTGTCGCCAAAAGTTGCGGCCAGAAACATGACGGTTTGTACCCCCATGTTGTAGAAAAAGAAAGCCTTCAGGTAACGTCGCATAGAAGGTAAGTCCCTTAAAGATCTAAATACCTTCCGTACTTCCTTATACCCATGTGCCAGCAGCTTTCCTGCAGGTTTCCGATTATAGGGGTTTGTCGGTAGATAGTGAAACGGAATTAGTGAAAACCCCAGCCACCAGACGCCTACCAGTAGAAAGGCAAATCGTGACGCTGCTCCCCCATTAGCAAACCCAAACCAATCGGGAAAAGTAATGGAGATAAGGTTAAACAAAAGCAGCAACAGGCTACCGGCATACCCCATAGCGTAGCCTTTGGCGCTTACGATATCATACCTGTCGGAGGTGGTGATTTCAGGCAAAAAGGCGTTGTAAAAAACCAGGCTGCCCGAGTAGCCAATACTGGCGACAATCGAAGCAAAAATACCAAGTTCTATATTGCTCCCATCAAAGAAATAAAGCGTTATGCATGCCGCTGCTCCGATGTAGGTGAAGATGCGAAGAAAAAGCTTCTTCATGCCACCATAATCTGCAATACCCGATAGTAAGGGTGAAAAGAGCGCTATAGCTAAAAATGAAAAGGAAATCGAGTATGAATAAAGGACAGTGTTGGTGATTGTCAGCCCCAAAAACTGCACCTGCTCACCACCAAAGAAGTTTCTTGTGACGCTACTATAGTAAACTGGGAAAATGGTACTGGTAATCACCAGGTTGTAGACTGAATTAGACCAGTCGTACATGCACCAGGCATTCACCACCTTGTTGTTCTTGAGGCTTAGGTTCATGGCAAAAAAAAAGTCTTCCCCAAAGGAAAGACTTTTATATGATTATCAACTATGATTATAGATTATCCATGCCTTGACGGGAGCTGTAAAGCACCTTTCTGGCATTTGCTTCTCTCAATTCCTGCTGCACATCAGCTACAATACCCATTTTGGCTTCAATATCCACCTTCATTGACATTGTAATCTGATCCCTCTCCACCTCGCTAAGCTTATCCTTTTCTGTATTTACAAACTGGACAACATCCTTTGGCGTGATGAATACATCATTTACCTGAATTTTAGGCTCTGTACCAAAAGTTGCAGTGTTCTTAGGGGGGCCTATGTATATATAGCTCACCAAAGACTTGCGTTCAATCTTTGAAAGCTGAGTCGCCCTGGGCAACTCCTGTTTCACCAATAGCTCTGTTTCCCTCATCACGGTGGTTACCATGAAGAAGAACAGCAGCATAAAGATGATATCAGGAAGAGCAGCTGTAGGTATCTCCTGAGAAGTACCGGAACTCTTTTTAAACTTTCCCATAATTAACCTCCAATTTTAGTAGGCTCCGCAATAGAAATCGCTCTGGGCATTCCTGAACGAGCCTGATCATACAGCTTCTTTTGTTCCGGATCTTTCTGATCCAGTTGAAGAAACTCCTGTGCAGTTTTACCTATTCTCTCACCGTACACTTCATTGTAAGCGGCATTTACTTCGTCCAATACGGTGATGTAAAGTTCGTAGCTCGTACCTCTATCGGCTTTGAAGGATACTATAGCCTTATCAGGGCCGTCAGAAGAATCCTTTCTTCGTCCATAAGCGCTGACAAAGCTTTTCATTGGCGCCGGAAGGTCGTTGTAAACCATCATGGCATCTTCCGAGGGTCGTCCAAAATTCAGGATAAACTCCTTGATCATTGGCTTCAGCTCTTCAATATCAGTGAGTGGCTCATCTTCAACAAGCAGCAAATCTTTCGAGTTGGCTTGTATCTTGAAGATATTCCTGTCGTTCTCCTTCACCTCTGGTGGTGGCTGGTTCGGATCCGGCTTCGGAGGCAAAAGCATCGCAATACCTTTGTCATTTGCCATCGTGGTAGTTACCAGAAAGAAAATGAGCAAAAGGAAAGCAATGTCAGCCATAGAACCGGCATTTACCTCCGTACTAGGTCTGTTTTTCTTGCTTGCCATACTACTTAACTATTTTTGAAATTTCCGTATACACGATTCCAACTAAAGCTACACCTGTCAACAGGTACATCATAATCAAAGAACCTCCAACCAATTTAGACAATCCTGCGTCGACGTCATACTTTGTATACACTGCTGTTACCTCATCGCCGGAAATTGCATATCCCAAACCGAAAATAACCAGCAAGATAAGAATACCGACGGCCGACATGGCCAATGAAGACAGATCGTCCAAGGCGTTGATCAAAGGCAATATGATCGCTGCTAGTAGCGCTATTCCTACCAGAATGTAGGAGCCGATCAATGCTATATCAATAAAATCCATTTTTGCTGTCTTTAGATGTTAATACTACTTAGAAAGATTGTGCTTTACAAGGATGTCTACCAATGTAATAGAGGCATCTTCCATTGAGTTCACAAGAGAATCGATCTTTGAAATAAGGTAGTTATAGAACAACTGAAGAATAACAGCTACGATAAGACCACCTACCGTTGTCAAAAGGGCGATTTTGATACCATCGGCCACAAGAGCAGGAGAAACGTCACCAGCTGCAGCAATTGCATCAAATGCACCAATCATACCAATTACCGTACCCATGAAACCAAGCATAGGAGCAAGAGAGATGAATAGAGATATCCAAACCATTCCTCTTTCCAGTTTACCCATTTCAACAGAACCGTAAGCAATGATTGACTTCTCAACCATTTCAACGCCTTCTGACATTCTCATTAGTCCCTGAGTAAAGATAGATGCAACGGGGCCTTTAGTATTTTTACAAACTTCTTTTGCTGCCTCAACGCCTCCTGAAGCTAGCGCATTCTCAACGTTAGCAAGAAGTTTTTTGGTGTTGGTGGTAGCGAGGTTCAGAGTGATGATACGCTCGATGGCAACCGCCAAACCGAAGATCAAACACAAAAGAACGATACCCATAAATTCCCAACCACCTGCGATGAACTGCTCTTTAACAATTTGGTGAAATGATTGCTCGGGCTCATCGACAACTTCTTCCATCATTGGAGCGACAGGCTCAGGCTCAGCAACCACCTCTTCCACAGCAGCAGAGTCAACCACGGCAGTACTGTCTGAGGAAACTTCATCCTGAGCAACTGCATTGAATTGGCTGAATGCAAAAACGCCTGTTAGCAACAGCGAAGCGAATAACTTTTTCATAGTTTAAATTTTAGTAAATCGTAAATTGGTTACAGTTAGTAAAAGATAGTTTGTTTTCGTTTTGAATTCTCGTTTATAAATTCTGCGGAGAGAGAGGGATTCGAACCCTCGATACCCTTTAGAGGTATACACACTTTCCAGGCGTGCTCCTTCAACCACTCGGACACCTCTCCAAAGTACAATTTTTGGCGTCTAGCAGCAACAAATAAATCAAGAAAAAACTCTTTATGCAAATTTTGATATTAAATTTACATAAGCGTAAAACTAGCTCATTTCCCCCGCAATTGGCACTATTAGCTTCTTTTTAACTTCCTTGGTATTCTTCTCTTTTGCCAGCAGAAACATTAGTTTGGTGATGGCAGCTTCAGTAGTGATGTCCTGACCGCTGAGCACCCCTATTTCCTCGAGAATCCTGCTTGATTCGTAGCGCCCCTGAATTACTTTACCTCCAATGCACTGGCTTACATTAAAGATGACAATCCCTCTTGTAACAGCGGAATGAAGGCTTTTTATGAACCAGTCGTAGTTCATTGTATTACCCGACCCATAGGTTTCCAGCACAACTCCCCGAAGTCCGGGCGTGCCCAATATACTATTGACCACACTCTCACTGATGCCAGGAAAAAGCTTTAAGATGGTGACATTATTGTCGAATCCCTTATGAAGTTTGAGTTTAAGGCCAGGCCGAAAAGCCATGATTGAGGACTTGTTGTATTCGATGGTAACACCCGACTCAGCCAAATATGGGTAGTTTTCCGATTCGAATGCCGCAAAATGACTGCTCCTTAATTTTTGTGATCGGTTACCTCTCATCAGGTAAAAATTAAAGTAGATGGCAACTTCAGAGATAATTGGCTTGTCTTCTTCAAGCGTAGAGGCTATCTCGAGTGCTGTAATCAGGTTCTCCCGGGCATCTGACCTTGTCGATCCGATGGGGATTTGTGCACCAGTGAAGATAACTGGCTTATTAAGCCCGTCGAGCATGTAGCTAAGTGCGGACGCTGTATAAGCCATTGTGTCAGTCCCATGAAGTATTACGAAGCCATCGTACTGAGAATAGTTTTCGTAGATAATATAGCCGATGTCCTGCCAGTGTGAAATATTAATATTCGAGGAATCGGTGGGCTCTGGAAATGAGATGACGGTAATTTTCAGGTCAAGGGCCTTCAGCTCTGGTATTTTATCAATCACCAGGCCGAAGTTAAAGGGGACAAGAGATCCTGTTTCATCATATGACATACCGAACGTGCCTCCGGTATATATAATAAGGATACTGCTTTTTGGGTTAAGGCCACTTGCGGTGGCAATGTTTACAATCTTATAATTCATTGGTGATAGCTGAAAAGTTGATCTGCATTCCTTGTGGTTGTTTCAGCCACTTCAGTCAGGGAGAGTCCGGTAAGTTCCGAAACCCGCTGCGCAATAATTGGAATGTAGGAAGGCTCGTTTCTTTTGCCCCTATGCGGCACTGGTGCAAGATAAGGAGAGTCTGTCTCCAAAACCAGCCCGTCAGCACCCAGCCCGGGTAAAACAGCATCAAGTCCGCCGTTTTTAAAAGTACTTACTCCTCCTATTCCTAAAAAAAATCCTAATTCCAATATCCTTTTGGCCTGATCTGCACTTCCGGTAAAGCAATGAAATACTCCATTAAGTCGCTCGTCTTTAAGAGACTCCACCAGGTCAGTAGTCAGATCAATCGATTCACGACAATGAATCACTATTGGCAAGCCATACTCTTTTGCCCACTGACACTGTATGGTAAAAGCTTCCTTCTGATAGTCGATGAGGGTTTTATCCCAATAAAGATCGGTGCCTATTTCGCCAATAGCGGCAAACTTCCGTTTTCCCAGCCACTCTTCGGCAATCTTCAACTCACTTTCAAACCCCTGCTTTATGGAACAAGGGTGCACACCCATCATTGAAAAGCAGCGACCCGGATAAGCATCCTCCAGTGCCAGCATACTATCGATAGACTCACTATCTATATTAGGCATGTAGATTCTCTCCACCCCGCCTTCAAATGAGCGGGCCACCATCTCGTGAATTTCTTCTGAAAATTTTCTTGAATATATATGGGCGTGGGTATCAACAAACTGCATCAAATGTCGGGGCTAATAATGTCTATCCTTCCACTTTATTCCTGAAGGCAAAATGGAAAACAAAAGTGTTGACAAAGATATAATAGCCGAGTAAAATTCGAAGAGAACAAGCGCACCAATTTTCACAGGCAGTGCCGACAGGCGCACGGTTCTGTAAACAAACCATGATTGAACTACACCCTTTGCGATAACCAAAAGTATTGACCATGGATAAAATACGATCAACACAGCAGCCAGAGGATAGTAGATAGCCTGAAGGCCCAAAACAGCCACGATGGCCACGGGGAGTTGGAGGGCTCCACTCATCCACCTCTTTCGCTGATGCAAAAGGCCCTTGATACTAGCTGCAGGTAAAGTAATGCCAGTAACGGGTGGACTGATCAGTTGCTTGAAACCATAGCACCTGGATAAAATAGCCCTGGTGAGTTGAAAGTCTTCCGTAACTGAAAAAGGCATGTTCTCATAGCCGCCTGTTTGATGATAAGCCTTTGCTAGAACAGCCATGTTATTGCCCATCCCGGTTACGGGGGTGCCCAGATCGGATACGACCTTCATCATACCGATGGCGTAAGCCCAATCGATGGCCTGAAAGGAGGCAAAAAGGCTGTTTTCGTTTATCGCCGTGTAGCCTGTTACCATGCCCGTGTCTTTTTCAAACGCTGCTACCATGGCCTTGCACCACGTAGATGGAAGCGACATATCGGCATCGGTAATGAGGTAAACTTCACCAGACGCCTCTCTGGCCAGCTGCGCCAGCACGTTTGCTTTGCCCCTGGCGGAGCCCATGTCATGATCAATGTTAATGACTTTTAGCAGAGCGCTCTCCCTTTCAAATGAGCGGGCAATCACCTCAGTCTTATCGGTGGAAGCATCGTTGCCGATAAGTATTTCTATTTTATCAGCAGGATACTGCTGGCTCAAAAGACTCCTGATGCACCTCGACAAGGTCGCCTCCTCGTTTCTCGCCGCCACCAGCACGGATACCCTGGGAAGATTCGTTTCATCGAACAAACTGGTGGCGATATCCTTGCTTGAATCACCCTTTAAAAAGAAAAGCAGCAATATGTCGGTAAGCAGCACACTGCCGATGAAAAAGATCAAAATCAAACCGACAATCTCACTCAATGGCACAGAACTGATAACCTAGTGAAGAAAAATGATCCAGAAATTTCGGCAACGAGTACTTGATTCGGGCTTCTGCTTTCACGTTTTCGTGATAAATGACAATAGAACCAGATTTAGTTCCCATTATTGTTTCTACATGGCATTTTTCGGGGCTTAATGATTGATCGAAGTCACCAGTTAAGTAGTCCCACATGATAATGCGGTAATTGGCCGATATCTTTTTTGCAAGCGAAAAGGTCAGCTGCCCATAAGGCGGCCTGAACAGCCCGGCGGGGCCTCCTCCTCCACATTCAACGATAGCTGCCTCACAAAGTGCTATATTGGCCATATAGTCTTCATGAGAGGTTCGCCATCCTTTCAGATGGTTGAAGGTGTGATTGCCAATACTGTGTCCTTCGTCGCTGGCCCGCTTAAACAGCTCCGGGTGTTTTTTGATATTATTGCCGACATAAAAAAAAGTAGCCCTGGCGTCAAATTCCTTCAACGTGTCGAGCACCCAGGGAGTGAGCTCGGGAATTGGGCCATCATCAAAAGTCAGGAATATCTTTTTTTCGGTATCGTCAAAATTCCAGGTCGCCTGAGGGAACAACTTCTTTAGCCAACCGGGGGTCTTTTTGAAGTAGAGCAAACCAAGCCTAGCTTATGACTTTACAAGAAAGCATGGTAATATCGTCCCTGTAGCTTTCTGCACCTTTGAAATCTTCGAGTGATTTGATCACTGTTTCGTGGATACCCGCCAGGGACTTGTTGGTCATGTCGCTAAGCGCCTCCATAAGTCTTTCGGAGCCATATTCCTCGCCTTCCGCATTGAAAGTCTCAGTAAGCCCGTCGGTATAGCAGAAAAAGTTGAAGTCCTTGAGTCCGGTAACGGTGCCCACATTCAAAAAGGGCAGGTCTTCAAAAATCCCTAATATCGTAGTGCCCTCCTCCAGTGCCTGAAAGCCGCTTTCTGTAAAAAGAATCGGTGGGTTGTGCCCACAATTTACATATTTCATCTGCCCCGACTCATGATCGTAAATGGTCATGAAAAAGGTGATGAAATTTTCGCCATTGCTGTTGAACATGATCTGCCGGTTCAGCTCATACACTATTTCCCGCACATCGTAGGTCTTCCTGACTATCACTCTCAACGCTGCTTGAAAGTTTGACATGAGCAATGCCGCAGGTACGCCCTTTCCCGACACATCGGCGATACACAATAAAAACTTCCCGTTGCTCAACTCCACATAGTCGTAGTAGTCGCCGCCAACATTTTTGTGCGGAATATAAGTGGCTTCTATTTGCAGTTTCTCCAGCTGTGGAAGATTTTTTGGGAAAAGGAAAGTCTGCACCTGTCTGGCAATCTCGAGTTCCTTTCTGTAAGCCTCTTGTTCCAGTTGTCTTCGTGCCAGTTTCTTATTTTCAATAGCCACCAATATGATATTGGTCAATGCCTTAATGAATGTAAGGTTGTGAGACACCCCCTGCTCCGTCTGGGCGTCGTCTTGCTTACCGAGGAAAACCACTGCCAGCAGCTTTTCCTTATGCTGAACGGGAAATGCCATGTGAAACTCCGACCAAAATGGTTCATTCGAGTCGAGTTCAACTTCCTCGGGCAGGTTCTGGTAACATGCCGGGAGTTTTGGAATCTTTTTATTGCCTACACCAAAGCTGAGCTTGCAGTCCCACTCATCCTCCATTACATACAACGCAAGCTTCTTTACTTTGAGGTTTCCGAGAAGGGTAAAATGGTAGATTTTATACAAAGAGGCTTCCGCCAGGTTATTGTTGATAGCCTGAGTGATTTCGAGCAAAGAATTTAACTCCAGCTCTTTGAGATCTTGTTGCGTAACTACGGACTCCATTTTCACTCCTATTAGCGCCCATTGTGAGCGAGCAGGCCTTCCTTGCTGGCCAGATAAAAGTAGTTTTGAAAGTTGTGATCTAAGTTGATTTGCTGATCCGATATTTCGGCAGCTACACTTTCATAAACTTTCAACCATCCCTTACGGAATAAATCGGTGAGGGTAGACTTAAGGCTTTCCACTGACAAGTTGGTTGCGTTCTTCAATTCTTTGAAGTGCGTTACGAAATACAACTCGTCCAATACATCAAACTCCAGGTCACTCATGGATACACCCTTCCCTTCCAGTGATATTCTCCAAAATTAGAAGCTATAGCAAAAAATACGGCATAAAACGGGTAAATAATTTCCATGAGAACAAAGTACTGCCCCAGTCCACCCAGGTTGAAGTTTTCGCTGATTTTTCGGCTGAAGGCAAACTCCGCAAGCCATTTTAGAGCAACAGGCATCAGCCAAACTGGATTCAATGAAATTAAGAAAAAGCTAAAAAGGCAGATGAAAACAAAGTTGCCCGCCACCACAACAGCGGCGAGTTGGCGAGGCCACGGAACAGTGTAGGCCTTCCACTTGCCTGCCCAGCGCCTCCGTTGGTGGTAGAGGGCTCCCAGCGATTCCGGCCTGTCGGTTGAAACAAGCGATTCTTGATCTTTATTGTAAAAAGCGCCATTCGGATATTTCGTCTTCACGGCGTGCAACATAAACTCATCGTCGCCGGAAGCAATCTGTTGGTTGCCGTCAAAAGGATTGAGTTCCTGTATCAGCTCACGCTTATAAGATAGGTTGGCACCACTACACATGGTTGGTTTATGGATCAGGTTAGTGATGGCTGCAACGCCCGTCAGCGACATTGCCTCCAGGTTCAAGAGCGCTGACGCCCAGTTTCGTCCTTTAAAGTAAAATGCACCAAAGACCAACTTCGCTTCCTTAAAATGTGTGTAGTAGTTAATATGCGAGGCTACCCAATTTGGCTGCACGTTGCAATCAGCATCGGTCAGCACAAGCACGTCTGCCTCAGATAGCGCTGCTGCTGCCTTGATTGCCTGCTTTTTTCGGCTTCCTTCGCCAACTGAGGCTTCGAGGTGAATGACTCTAAGTGCCATGCCATTGTCCGCAGCAAAGCTTTTCGCCCTTTCTACCGTGTCGTCGTCAGACTGGTCGTTGACTAAAATCACTTCCAGCAGATGGCCGGGGTAAGTTTGAGCTTTGATGTTGCCCAAAAGTGACACGATGGATGCTGCTTCGTTTCTGGCCACAATAACAATTGATACTGACAGATTGCCAGTCGTTCCTGCAGTCCCGGGCGCAGTGGGAATACGTCTCCACTTAGCCCGGCAATAAGCAATGAACAGGCTGTACATGACAACACCCACAGCAGCAACGATCCCGAAAATATCAATAGCCAACATCCGGGTTTGAATTTAGGGAGGATTTACGTAGCATCACGCAAATTTTAAATAAGCTTATTGTAAAAAGCTACAGCAGGTTTGAACAAGACTGTAAAAGAGAAAATCATTTTGGGGGTTGACCCGGGCACCAGCATCATGGGCTACGGGGTCATTATGGTGCAGGGAAATAAACTAACGTTGTTACAGTTTGGTGTGATTCACCTGAGCAAGTATTCGGGCCATGAGTTGAAGCTCAAGAAAATTTTTGAAAGGATCACCTCAGTCTTAGAGGAGTTTCATCCCGATGAGGTAGCGTTGGAGGCTCCATTTTTTGGTAAAAACATCCAGTCGATGCTTAAGCTGGGGAGAGCGCAGGGTGTGGCCATGGCTGCAGCATTGGCACGTGAAATTCCGATTTTTGAATATGCGCCCAAAAAGGTAAAGCAGTCGGTAACGGGGAATGGGAACGCCTCAAAGGAGCAAGTAGCTAAGATGCTTCAGACGCTTCTCAATTTCAAAGAAGCACCTAAGCTGCTTGATGCTACGGACGCACTGGCGGTAGCGGTTTGTCACCATTTCCAGGGTGGCGCCACCGGGCCCAAAAACAAAAGCTGGAAATCTTTTATCTCTGATAATCCTGGTAGGGTAGAGGGAGTTTAGCTGCGAATCAGGCTATAATGCAGCTCTGATTTTTGCTGCCGTGGCAGCCAGCTCTTCCTGTGTTGGGTGCAATTTGGGCTCAAGAAAATTGATGTCCCTCATGCTGTTGAGCGGCACCAGATGCACATGGGTGTGGGGTACTTCAAGGCCAATAACAGCCACTCCTACTCTCTTGCAGGGAATGCTCTTATCGATAGCCCTGGCTACTTTCTTGGCAAAGACCATTGTCTTTGACAAAGTAACATCGTCATTGTCAAAAATGTAGTCCACTTCTTTTTTAGGCACCACCAAAGTATGGCCCATTACCAGTGGACTGATATCCAAAAAAGCGATAAAGTGCTCGTCTTCGAGCACTATATGACCTGGTATTTCTCTATTGATGATTTTGGTGAAAATAGAAGCCATCGTGCGAATTGTTAGATAGCAATATCAACAATTTCGAATTCAATATTCCCGCCTGGCGCTTCTACCATAGCTGTTTCGCCAAGCTTCTTTCCCAGCAAACCTTTGCCGATCGGCGACTTAACCGAAATCTTGCTGGCTTTCAGATCCGCTTCTTCCTCCGCCACAAGCATGTAGGTCATCACCGCCCCATTTTTCTTGTTCTTGATTTTCACCTTTGACAGAATAGCCACTTTTGAAGTATCAAGCTTGGTTTCGTCAATTACCCGGCCATTGCCAACAATCGCTTCAAGCTTCGAAATTTTTAACTCCAACAAGCCCTGAGCATCCTTTGCAGCATCATACTCAGCATTTTCGCTCAGGTCACCTTTGTCTCTGGCCTCAGCTATTTGACGGGCCATATCAGCTCTTCCTTTCGTTTTCAACTCATTTAGCTCGTCCTTGAGTCTTTTGAGTCCTTCCTCTGTGTAATAAGATAAATTAGACATACAGTGTGCTATTAAATAAAAAAGAACGGCCCGCCAGGTAAATCCTATTGGAGACCGTTACAATTGATGATTTTTTACTGATGATCGATTAAAACGTCACTAACAACTATTGTAAACTTTATTGACAATAGCTGAAGTCTGTGATATCAAATATATTAAGATTTTAATCCAAACCCCGTCGGAGCTTAAAACATATATTGATCTAGCATGCAAATATAAAGATTTATCCCCTAAACCTGCAAACCAGAGATCAGGCATTACAACGAAGTGCTTGGGGTTTTGGTTTCTTTGAGCTTCAATTTACGAATCTTCTCTACCAGCACCTGATTGATTCTCTCGTAGGATTCGAACGACCAACCTGCCACGTGAGGTGAGAACAAAACATTCTTCATCTGAGCAAGTTCACCGAATATGCTTTCCTGTTCTGGGGTGAAAGAGTGAAGCTTTTCATTCTCGAGCACGTCAAGTGCTGCGCCTCTTATTTTACCAGACTTAAGACCACCCAACAGATCCCTGAGAACCACCACCTCGCCTCGTGACGTGTTCAATAGCCAAATCGGTTTTTGAAATCTCTCAATAAATTCAGCGTTAACCATTTGTCTGGTTTCCGCAGTGAGCGGCACATTCAAACTAACAATATCGGCTTCAACATACACCTCCATCATGGATGCTTCTTCCACACGCATATTGCTAAAACCTCTTTTGAATTTGTCATAAGCAATGACCTTGCACCCAAAGCTGGTCAATCTCCTCGCAAATGCATCGCCCATATGACCAAAGCCAATGATAGCAACTGTCTTCCCTTTCAACTCATAGCCCCGGTTGCCCTCACGGTCCCACACTTTGCTTCTTATCTGAGCGTCGCCCACCAGCAAGTTATTGAACAGTGTAAGCAACATGGCTATACTGTGTTCTGCCAGCGCATCCTGATTACCTTCCGGGGCATTTAGCAAGTAAATCCCCTTACTTTCCGCAGCTTTTACGTCGATCTGATCCATGCCAGCACCGGCCCTGGCTATGAACTCCAATTTCACACACTTTTCTAGGAAAAGCTTATTGATCACAAGCTTTGAACGCACAACAAGGCCAGAGTAATCAGCGACCCTGTCCAGCACCTCGCCAGCAGTTATTTGCGGTTCATAGTCCACCTTATACCCTTCGTTTTCCAGAAGCGGAACTATGCTAGGGTGCATTTCATCCACGATCAATACAGACTTCAACATATCTCTTAAAATATTCCGTAAAGTAAGTTGGCCACTGTAAAGTAAACCCCTAAACCAAGCAAATCGTTTGCTGTTGTGATGAAGGGGCCAGAAGCGAGCGCAGGGTTAATGCCAAACTTATCTAATATAATTGGCGTGATTGTGCCCATAAATGAAGCCAGCAGCACCACACTGAAAAGGGCAATACTCACTGTGATGGCTAAAAATTCTTCTTTGTAGAGAAGAATGACAGACCCAAAAACCAGCAATGCGAGAATAAGCCCATTGAGCACGGCCACCGTGAGTACTTTCACCAACCTCCTGGCCATAGATTCTGCAAAAACATTGGGGTTTGCCAAGCTCTGAACGACAATGGATGACGACTGTATGCCGACATTGCCTCCGGTGGCTGTTATCAGCGGGATAAAAAAAGCTACTGCCGGGATCAGCGCAATATCGCCCTCAAAAAGCCCTATGAACCTGGCCCCCATCAATCCACCAACCATGCCTATGATCAACCATGGCAACCGGGCCTTCGAAAGCTTCCAGACGCTGTCGTCTTCCTCAACGTCGTCGGAGATACCAGCCATCAGCTGCCGTTCCTCTTCGGCCTGCTCCTGCATCACATCCACAATGTCGTCAATGGTGATTCGGCCTACCAGCCTGCCTTTGGCATTGATAACTGGTACAGCTTCCAGGTCATACTTCCGCATGATGGACGCCACCTCATCTTCATCCATGTGGGTGGCAACGGACACGATATCGTCGTCGTAGATATCGGCAATTTTAGCGCTGTCTTCGGCTATAATGATTTTCTTAAGCGATACCTTGCCGATCAGTTTCCCTGTGTTGTTTACCACGTACACCGAATAGATTTTCTGCACCGTTTCGGCCTGCTTTCTGATTTCCTCAATACACTGACGAATGGTCCAGTTGAGATTGCACTTGATAAGCTCTTTGGCCATCAAACCGCCCGCTACATCTTCGTCGTAGTGGAGCAGTTCCTGAATATGCCTTGCCTTTTGCTCGTCACGAATGAGGGCAACGACCTCTTCCCTGGTCTGGAGGGATAGCTCCATCAAAATATCCACACAATCATCCGAATCGAGGAAATCGAGGAAGGAGGAAATTTCTGTTACCGTGAATGCACCAAGGAACTCAGTTCGGGTGTCCTCGTCCAGGTCGTTGATGATCTGGGCGCTGATCTGCTTCTCCAGAAGGTCGATAACGTATTTCGACTCCTCAGTATCGAACTCGTAGAGGAGTTGGGTTATATCAGCTGGATTGACGCCATCGAGCGACGCTCTAATGAACTGCTCATCTTTCTCGTCAAGCGCTCCCTGGAACCTCTCGAGGTACTCTTTGCTTAGCTCGAATTGGATGACTGCTTCCATGCTTTTTCCAGAGATAAAGTAAGTTCGAAGAAATCTTCAACTGACAATTGTTCCGCCCGCTTCTGAAGGATGGGGTTTACTTCAAATTCAGTCGGCAAAGTTAGTTCTTTAAGTGCATTCCGCAACGTTTTGCGTCGCTTTTGGAAGGCGGTTTTCACCACTTTCCGAAAAAGATCTTCGTCACATGGCAAGCGCTCTCGTTTGTTTCTCTTCAGCCTGATAACGGCTGAATTTACTTTTGGCGGTGGATGAAAAACACCCGGAGGCACAGTAAAAAGAAGGTCTATATCGTAGTATGCCTGCAAAAGTACGCTGAGAATACCATAGTCCCGGCTACCTTCCTTCTCGGCTATGCGCACCGCCACCTCTTTCTGGATCATGCCCACCACTTCGGGCACCTTTTGGCGATTATCAAGCACCTTGAAAAATATTTGCGAACTTATATTATAAGGGAAGTTTCCAATGACGGCTAACGGGCCAGGTGCAATAGCCTCCAAGTCCATTTTCAGGAAGTCGCCACCGATAATTCTACCTTCCAGCGAAGCAAAGTGCTTTTGCAGGTAGGCCACCGACTCTTTGTCTATTTCGGAAACATATAACTGAAATTCCTTCTTATCAATCAGAAACTGTGTGAGCACACCCGTGCCGGGCCCCACCTCCAGTACCGTTTTGTAGTCGCCGTGAAGAGTTAACGACTCCGCAATTTTCCTGGCAATGTTCTGATCTTTCAAAAAATGCTGCCCTAGATGCTTTTTGGGTCTAACTCTGTCCATTTTTTTAAAGAAGGTAAAATCCCTTAATTTGCGCCTCCTGTGTGGAAAGGTTACACATTACTCAATCCCTGAATGAAAAACCCAAACGCAGGCCAAATAACTGAAATTTTGTAGGATAAATCGGATGGATAAGTCAAAGAAAAATAAACCTGTTGTTGGCATCACCCTTGGAGATATTAATGGGATTGGTCCTGAAGTCATCATAAAGGCCCTTGAAGACAGCAGGATATTGAAGTTTATGACGCCCGTCATTTATGGTTCTTCCAAAGTTGTGTCCTATTACAGAAAGGCGCTCGACCTGAGCGACTTCAACTACCACCAAATTAAGGATCTGGGCCAGCTCTTTCATAGAAAAGTAAATGTTTACAACCTGTGGGAGGAAACCGTTGAGATCAAAATGGGGGAGGAAAATGAGACAGGAGGTAAGTATGCGTTTCTTTCCCTGAAGGCGGCAGTGGCCGATTTGAAGGACGGAAAGATTGACGCTGTAGTGACAGCGCCCATTTCTAAAAATAATATTCAAAGCGAAGAATTTAAATTTCCAGGGCACACCGAATACCTGGCCGAAACTTTTGGCGTAAAGGATCACCTGATGCTGATGGCTGGCGACAAAATGAAAATTGGGCTGGTTACGGGGCATATTCCTTTGAAAGCAGTGGTTTCAGCACTGGGCAAGGAGCTTATCCTTAAGAAGCTTTCGGTGCTTGACAGTACATTGAAAAAAGACTTTGGCATCAAGAAGCCAAGGATAGCTGTGCTGGGGCTCAACCCTCATGCGGGAGAAAATGGCTTACTCGGCAACGAAGAAAGAGACGTGATTTCGCCAGTGCTTAAAGAATGGAAAGAGAAGGGCAATCTTGTTTTTGGCCCGTTCCCCTCAGATGGGTTTTTCGGCACTCTGATGCATGCAAAATATGATGGCGTACTGGCCATGTATCACGACCAGGCGTTGATCCCGTTTAAGACCCTGTGCTTTGAAACCGGCGTTAACTACACAGCAGGTTTGCCCGCTGTTCGTACTTCTCCTGACCACGGCACCGCCTACAGCCTTGTAGGGAAAAATGAAGCCTCTGAATCATCTATGCGGGAAGCTATCTTCATGGCCGCAGACATTGTGAAGCAGCGGAGGGTGAACGATGGTGAAGAAACGGAAGATTGATTTTTGATCACTTGATAACCTTACCGCTTTTAAATAGGCCTCGGTAAAAACTAAATCGGTGCCAGAAACCGTTCTAAGGGGGTGCGAGATATTTTATATTTAATTCATGAACGTCGTTTTATTAATTACGGCTTTATTCATATCTTTGCGGTCTTTATTGAATACAGAGTGAGTTTGAGATGGCAAAAAGTCCCTTAAAACCGTTTGAAATAGAGATTCAGGGGCTTTCTCTTGACCAGCATTCATTTGACTTCAGCTTTGACAATCAATTGTTTGAGGCATTCGAAGGGTCATTGATTGAAAAAGGCAAGGGAAGTGCTCATGTTGAGCTTTTGAAATCTGAAACAATGATGACTTTGTCATTCGAGGTTGAAGGTTCGGTCGAGCTTATATGCGACAGAAGCCTGCGCCCGTTTGACTATGAGCTGGACATCAGGCAGGAGTTGATCATTAAGTTTGGAGACGAGTTTGCTGAATTGGACGACGATATTGTAGTGATTCCGAGAGAAACACAGTATTTGAATGTCGCTCAATATATATATGAGTTCATTTCGGTGGACGTTCCGATGAAAAAGCTTCATCCGGAATTGGTGACTGAAGAAGACGAAGACTACGGGGTTGAAGGATCGTTGATTTATCAAACCTCTGCCGAGCAGGAGCAAGACGACGACACAGAAGAGAACGTCGATCCACGCTGGGAGGCGCTGAAAAAATTTAGAAACAATTAATTGTTAATACGAAGTAAAAATGGCACATCCAAAACGAAGACATTCGACCGCTAGACGTGATAAGAGAAGGACTCACTATAAAGCTGAAGCCAAAAGCTACGTGGTATGTCCTACAACAGGGGAATTTCACCTGCCGCACAGAGCCTTCTGGCTTGAAGGCAAGCTTTACTACAAAGGCAAAGTGATCATGGAAAAAGAGGTGTTGGCATAAGCTAACCCCTCTTTTGGTTCCAAACCAACACATCGTGCATGAAAATAGCTGTTGACGCAATGGGAGGCAATCTTGCCCCTGATCATGTTGTCATTGGAGCAGCCCAAGCCCTGAAGTCCTTTACTGAAGCCGATTCATTGGTTCTTCTGGGCGATAAAAGCGTTATTCAGGCGTCATGCGAAAAACTTCAAATCTCCCATCAACTATTTGAGCTTCACCACGCTCCTGAAGTTATTGGCATCGATGAGCATCCTACCAAGGCCCTGGCTCAAAAGCAGCATTCAAGCATTGCAGAGGGGTTTCATTTACTGAAAAATAAGGAAATAAGGGCTTTTTGCGGGGCCGGCAACAGCGGAGCCATGCAAATGGGTGCCCTTTTTTCAGTCAAGCCTATTGAAGGGGTGATTCGGCCAAGCCTGGCTGGGCTTGTACCAAAGGAAGACGGTGGCTATGCACTACTGCTTGACACCGGCGCCAATACCGACGTTCGGCAAGACGTTCTTCTCCAATTCGGCGAGCTGGGCTCAATTTATGCGGCGAACATGATGGGCATTGAAAACCCCAGAGTAGCACTATTGAACCTTGGCAAAGAGGAAGGAAGGGGGACCCTGTTTACCCAGGCGGCCTACCAGCTATACAGCGGTAGTTCCAAAGTGAATTTTATTGGAAATATTGACGGTAGCGACCTCTTCAATAATAAGGCTGACGTGATAGTCTGTGATGGCTTTACTGGCAATGTGGCGTCAAAAATGATTGAGGCTTTTTACGATCTTCTGAAGAAACGTAATTTCCTCGATGACTTTTTCACAAGGTTTAATTACGAAGCCGTTGGAGGAAGTCCTATATTGGGAGTTAATGGGAATGTGGTCGTTGGCCACGATGCCTCCAGCCCTGAGGCAATTAAAAACATGATTTTACTTGCATACCGAATGGCGGAAACCAATTTTTACCAAAAAATAAAGGTCGCCTTCGGAGATTAAACAACTACTAATATGACCAAAGTCCGGGCAGGAATAACGGGGATTCAAGGATACGTTCCAGATTATATATTGACCAATAAAGAGCTGGAAACCATAGTAGAAACTACAGACGAGTGGATCACCTCCAGAACCGGCATCAAAGAAAGGCATATCCTGAAAGGCGAAGATCAGGGAACCTCCGTAATAGGCATTGAGGCTGTGAAGGGGTTGCTGAAAAAGACCAACACCGACCCTTCGGAAGTAGATTTGGTGATCTGCGCCACTACCACTCCTGACATGTTGTTCCCCGCCACAGCCAACATCATTTGCAATGCGGTGGGAATAAAAAATGCTTTCAGCTACGATATTCAGGCTGCTTGCTCTGGGTTTCTCTTCGCCCTCACTACAGGATCACAGTTTATCGAAACGGGAAAATACAAAAAGGTAATCGTGATAGGAGCCGACAAAATGTCCTCTATTATCGACTACTCCGACAGAACCACCTGCATTATTTTTGGCGATGGTGGTGGTGCAGTGATGCTTGAGCCAACAACTGATGGCACAGGCATCATCGACGCTGTTCTTCACTCCGACGGGTCGGGCGAGCCGTTTTTGCACATGAAGGCCGGTGGCAGTCGCAAGCCTGCTACCGCAGAAACAGTGCTTGCAGGCGAACACTACGTGTACCAGGAGGGGGCTACCGTTTATAAATTTGCGGTAACCAATATGGCCGAGGTGGCTGCCGAAATTATGGAAAGAAACAGCCTTACGTCAGACAACGTCGACTGGCTGGTACCTCACCAGGCCAATAAACGTATAATAGATGCTACCGCCAAACGAATGGGCGTTGGCGAAGAGAAGGTGATGCTCAATATTCAAAAATATGGCAACACCACTAGCGGCACCATTCCACTTTGCCTGTGGGATTACGAAAAACAATTGAAAAAAGGGGACAATCTGGTGCTAGCCGCTTTTGGTGGTGGGTTTACCTGGGGATCAGTTTATGTTAAATGGTCCTACGATTCTAAATAATAGCTTCAACATCAATATTGACAATATTTTATGGCAACTACAGCTGACTTTAAAAATGGTCTGTGTATTGAGTATAACGGCGAACTTCATGTCATTACCGAGTTTCAACATGTGAAACCAGGTAAGGGCCCTGCCTTTGTCCGCACCAAGCTCAAAAACATCAAAACCGGCAGAGTGATTGACAACACTTTCAATTCGGGTGTGAAAATTACAACTGCAAGAGTGGAGAACCGACCTCATCAGTTTCTTTATAAAGATGACCTGGGCTACAACTTCATGGACAGCTCTACTTTTGAGCAGGTAATTCTTCAGGAAGAGATGATCAGCGCTCCACAATTCCTGATGGATGGGCAAGGTGTCGACATTCTGGTACATGCTGAAACCGAAACACCACTGTCTTGCGAATTGCCTGCACACGTAGAAGTGACTGTCGTTTATACAGAGCCGGGTCTCAAAGGAGACACGGCCACTAACACATTGAAACCCGCCACTATAGAAACCGGTGCGACCATAAAAGTACCCCTGTTTATCAATCAGGACGAACGAATAAGAATCGATACAAGAACCGGCGAATACTACGAAAGAGTGAAATAGTAGCTATTCCATGTACGGCAGGTATTTCGAAAATATTCCACTAATTTAGTTATTGGTTAACCCAACAAAATCTATTAGCCATGGCAGAAAAGCAGTCGAGGCCCAATAAAAACGAACCTATGAAAGCGAAAGAAATTCAGGATCTGATCGATTTTATCTCCAAAAGCGGACTTGAGGAAGTTAATATCGAAACAGAAGAGTTCAAGATCAAAGTAAAGCGCAATAGCGATGCACCACGCATCGTAGAACAGGTTGCAGCAGCCCCAGCTCCAGTAGCATCAGCTCCGGCACCTGCACCAGCCGCAGCTCCGGCAGCTCCGGCTCCGAAATCTGGCAATGACGAAAGCAAATACCTTACAATCAAATCTCCGATGATTGGCACTTTTTACCGCTCTCCTAACCCTGAAACAGACGTATTTGTAAAGGTTGGTGACAAAGTGAAATCAGGGCAACCTGTTTGTATTATTGAAGCCATGAAGCTCTTCAATGAAATCGAATCTGAAGTTTCCGGAACCATCGTGAAGGTATTGGTAGACAACGCTAGTCCGGTAGAATATGATCAACCATTATTCCTAGTTGACCCTTCATAAGGCCAGCATTTGAGGAGTATTGAAGTCATATTTATTTGTCAGGATAAACCCAAATTATTGTGTTCAAAAAGATATTAATAGCCAATAGAGGAGAAATCGCCCTGAGGATCATAAGAACCTGCAGGGAGATGGGTATTAAAACAGTGGCCGTTTATTCCACAGCCGACAAAGACAGCCTGCACGTGAGGTTTGCTGACGAGGCCGTTTGCATAGGCCCTCCTCCTAGTGCCAAGTCGTACCTGAAAATGCCCAATCTGATTTCAGCGGCTGAAATTACCAATGCCGACGCCATTCACCCCGGCTATGGTTTCCTTTCTGAAAACGCTGAATTTTCACGCATTTGTCAGGAATATGGCATCAAATTCATCGGTGCCACTCCCGAGATGATCAACTCAATGGGAGACAAAGCCACGGCCAAAGACACCATGAAAAAGGCTGGCGTACCCATTATCCCCGGATCTGAGGGTCTGTTGGATTCAGTGGCGCAGGGTAAAAAATTGGCAGCCGAAGTAGGCTACCCGGTGCTATTGAAGGCTACTGCTGGCGGTGGTGGTCGGGGTATGCGCCTGGTGAAGCAAGAGTCAGAATTTCAAAAAGCCTGGGACGATGCGAGAATGGAATCTGCAGCTGCTTTTGGAAACGACGGCCTCTATCTCGAAAAGTTTGTTGAAGAACCACGCCATATAGAAATTCAAATTGTTGGAGACAGCAGAGGCAGAGCCTGCCACCTTTCGGAGAGAGATTGCTCTATTCAGCGCCGCCACCAAAAGCTGGTAGAAGAAACCCCCTCTCCTATTGTATCTCAGGAGCTGAGAGAAAAAATGGGTGCAGCGGCCATTGCTGGTGCCGAGGCTATAGGTTACGAAGGAGCAGGTACCATTGAGTTTCTTGTAGACAAACATGGAGATTTCTACTTCATGGAAATGAATACCAGGATTCAGGTGGAGCACCCAATTACTGAAGAGGTCACAGATTTTGACCTCATCAAAGAGCAGATTCAAGTCGCTGCCGGGGTGCCTATTTCCGGCAAGAACTACTTCCCGAAACTTCACTCAATGGAGTGTAGAATCAACGCTGAAGACCCAGGAAACGGATTCCGCCCAAGTCCTGGTAAAATAACAAACCTTCACCTGCCAGGTGGGCACGGTGTGAGAGTGGACAGCCACGTGTATGCGGGCTATACCATTCCACCTAACTACGACTCCATGATTGCCAAGCTCATTGTGTCAGCCCAAAGCCGTGAAGAAGCGATTACCAGAATGAAAAGGGCTTTGTCAGAGTTTGTGATTGAGGGAATTAAGACCACCATTCCATTCCACATTAAGCTGATGGACGACCCGATCTTCAAGTCAGGCAAGTTCACCACGAAATTCCTGGAAGATTTCGATTTCAGTGATTTAAAGTAAAAAACTTCGCAACCCGAAGTATTCAGAACCCGAAGCACAATGTTTCGGGTTTTTTTTTATGGTTTTCAAGCTAACTGTGCAAAGTGGTTATGCATATAGCGGGGAAAATCTTAAGTTTAATATTACATGGAAAGATTTGAAAATCAGGTAGCCATTGTCGCTGGCGGAGCCAGAGGGATTGGTAAAGGAGTAGCCAAAAGATTGGCCTCAGAAGGTGCAACAGTTGTGATACTTGATGTACTTCAAAAAGAACTGGATGCCACTGTAAAGGAACTTGCAGGCAATGGATTGAAGGTATCCGGAGAAATAGTGGATGTAACCTCTGAGAAAGAAATACAGACCCTCGTTCAAAAAGTGGTAGCTGCCAATGGTCGGTTGGATGTGATGGTCAACTGTGCTGGTATTGTGGGGGAAACCAATGTGAAAATTGGCGACTACACCACCGATATATTCGACAAGGTGATTGCTATCAACCTGAGAGGTGCGTTTCTGCTTACCAAGCATGCTATCGCTCCCATGGTAAAGGCAGGCTATGGCAGAATTCTTCATGTGACCTCAATTGGTGGCAAGGAAGGCAACCCGGGCATGATGGGCTATGCAGCAAGCAAATCAGGACTAATTGGACTGGTGAAAGGAGCTGGAAAAGAATATGCGGAATCAGGCATCACCGTAAATGGCATTGCCCCAGCTGTAATTGCTACGGAGTTTAATGAAAACACCGACCCAGCAATGTTGAAGTACATGACCGATAAGATACCTATGAAGCGCATGGGAACCATCGAAGAGGTGGCGGCCCTCTCCTGCTGGATCGTATCGAAAGAGGCAAGCTTCAATACTGGGTTTGTCTTTGACATTAGCGGCGGACGAGCGACGTATTGAGGAGGAAGGAAGGAGACGGAAGACCGAAGTCGGGAGACCGAAGTCGGGAGAAAGAGGTTGGGAGACGGGAGACCGAAGACAGGAGATAGGAGACAGGAGACCGAAGTTGGGAGACGGAGAACTCGCCTGACTACAGGCGGAACTAGAGAAGAATATTGAAAAACCCAAAAAGGAAGTCATTATATAGAAGAAAAAAAACACCTACAATTACTTACCTACATGAAAAAATTACGCAGCCAGAACTGGTTTGGCAAAAAGGGAAAAGACGGGTTCATCTACAGAGCCTGGATGAAAAATCAGGGTACTCCGCACGACGAGTTTGAAGGAAAGCCGGTGATAGGCATATGCAACACGTGGTCGGAGCTGACTCCTTGCAACGGGCACTTCCGGGACCTGGCTGAATCTGTAAAAAAAGGCGTTTGGGAAGCTGGTGGCTTTCCTCTGGAGTTTCCTGTGATGTCACTCGGTGAGACATTGATCAAACCCACTGCGATGCTCTACCGCAACCTTGCCAGCATGGATGCAGAAGAAAGCATCAGGGCTAACCCCATCGACGGTGTAGTGCTGCTGGGTGGTTGCGACAAAACAACGCCCTCTATCCTCATGGGTGCTACTAGTGTCGACCTGCCCACCATTTTCGTTTCAGGTGGCCCTATGCTCAACGGAAAGTACCGGGGAAGAGACATTGGCACCACCGACATCTGGCGTTTCAGTGAAGCCAACCGTCGTGGTGAGATGAGCCAAGACGAGTTCATGACCGCTGAGGCCTGCATGTGCCGCAGCCAAGGCCATTGTGCCGTGATGGGCACCGCCTCTACGATGGCCTGCATGGTGGAGTCGCTTGGACTTACCCTGCCAGAGAATGCGGCTATCCCTGCTGCCGACTCCAGAAGAAAAGTATTGGCCCAAATGAGTGGCCGCCGGATTGTGGAAATGGTGAAGGAAGACCTGGTAGTTTCCAAAATCCTAACCCGGGAAGCGTTTGAAAACAGCATCATGCTGAATGCTGCGGTGGGCGGTTCTACCAACTTTGTGATTCACCTGCTGGCCATTGCCGGTCGTGCCGGCATCAAGCTGGATCTTGAAGACTTCGATAAATTCTCTTCCAAAATACCATTGCTCGCCAACCTGCAACCTTCCGGTCAGTTCATGATGGAAGAGTTCTTCTACGCCGGTGGTTTGCCTGCTGTTATCAAAGAACTGCTGCCATTGATCAACAAGAATGCGCTCACCGTGACAGGGAAAACGATGGCAGAAAACGTCGCCAGATCGGAAAACTTCAACGAAAACGTTATCGCCACTGTCGCTAAGCCCTTTAAAAAGGATTCAGGCATCGCCGTTGTAAAGGGCAACCTTGCAGAAAACGGTGCTATTATCAAGCCCAATGCAGCCACGCCTGCATTGATGGTGCACAAAGGCAAAGCCGTAGTATTTGAAGACATCGAGGATTTCAAAGCGAAAATTGACGATCCTGCTCTGGAGGTAGATGAAACCTGTATTCTGGTGTTGAAGAACGTAGGCCCTAAGGGCTATCCTGGTATGCCGGAAGTAGGCAATATGGGCATGCCTAAAAAGTTACTTGATAAAGGAGTCACGGACATGATCCGCATTTCCGATGGGCGCATGAGTGGCACGGCTTTCGGAACGGTGATTTTGCATGTGTCTCCTGAATCGGCTGCTGGTGGCAACCTGGCATTGGTAGAAAATGGTGATCTTATTGAGCTGGACGTACCTAAAAGAAAGCTGCAATTGCACGTGACTGACGAAGTGCTAGCTGAACGGAAAAAGAAGTGGAAAGCACCTGACCTGGGTTACGACCGTGGGTATGTGAAGCTGTACATTGACCATGTCGAGCAATCGCACCTGGGCACTGACCTCGACTTCCTCAGAGGAAAGTCGGGTAAAGAGGTGAAGCGGGATTCGCATTAGACACGATCTTTTCTGATCCTTTACCCCGACCCTAAAGGGAGGGATCAGAAAACCCACCTTTATGCCTGGAGGGTTGCAAAGAAGAATGTCATACTGAGCCTGTCGAAGACGGGTTTAGAGCCTTAAAATCTGTTGTCAATACACTATACTTCGACAAGCTCAGTATGACATTCCGTTTGTTATAAAATTTAATCCATTAACACCCTTTTGAAATGGATCAATTATTCAAGGACAAAGTTGCCATCATCACCGGTGCCGGGATCGGGATCGGCTTCGAAATAGCCAGGCAGCTTACCCAAAGAGGCGCCAGCGTGGTGCTCAATGACATTGATGAAAAGGTGGCAAAGCAGGCCGCAGACACTATTACCAAAGAAGGGGGCAAATGTGTGCCATTTGCAGGCGATTCCAGCACGCTGGAAACCATACAAGGATTGATTGGCAAAGCCGTCGACACCTATGGCAAGCTGGACATGGCCGTTGCCAATGCCGGCATCACCACGTTCGGTAAGTTTCTGGACTACCAGGTGGAAAGTTTCCAGCAGATTTGCGCCGTAAACTTGCAGGGTACCTTCTTTTTAGCACAACAGGCAGCACTTCAGTTTATCAAACAAAAGTCCGAAGGGCGAATTTTGCTTATGTCCTCTGTGACAGGTCATCAGTACCATCCCGACCTGGCAGCCTACGGCATGAGCAAAGCTGCTATTCAGTTTATGGCTAAAACGCTTGGTGCGGAGCTAGGCCCAAAGCAAATAACAGTGAATGCCATCTCTCCTGGCGCTACCATTACCGAGCGTACACTGGCACTTGATGAAAACTATATGGATGTGTGGAACAGCATTACTCCAACAGGTAGGGCCGCCACGGTACAGGATATTGCTAATGCGGCATTGTTTTTTCTCTCGCCACATTCAGGGCAAATTACGGGGCAGACGCTGGTAGTTGACGGGGGCTGGACGGCGGTGAGCCCGCCGCCGTAAGTCCTAAGGGTTTTTTGCAAATTTTAGAGACTCCTGCCTTCGCAGGAGTGACAGTGCAACAGGCTTTTGTACAATCACCTAGCCAACTCCTCCGCTCACTCCTTCACAAAAATCTCCTTCGGCAGCATGGCATGCACACCCACGTTTCCATCTACCAATTCAGTGATATTCACATCTACTGCAATGCTGCTGAGCATATAAGCATCGGCTTGTGAGAGGCCTTTTTCTTCCATCAGGTACTTGATCATTTCACGCACTGCCGTGCGGGTGGCAATGGTCAGGTCACGGTCGCAGCCCATGGTTATCACGTGGGTGGCGGTTTCTGCCCGTGGCCATGTCAACGACTTGCCCTTGTGAACTTTGAACTGTAACAGTCCTTTCAATGAAGTTTCAATGGCAGTAATGTCCACTTCTCCATTGCCCTGCGCTGCATGTCCGTCACCAATTTCGAAGAGGGCGCCTTTCACGTGCACAGGTATAAAAAGAGAGGAGCCCTCTACCAACTCTTTGTTGTCGAGGTTGCCGGCATGTACCCATGGAGGTGCGCTGTTCCAGCGACCAGCTTCTACGGGTGGAGCCACACCCATGCTACCAAAAAACGGCTTCAGGGGCACTTCAATCCCGGGAGCGAAATGACCGAGCATTTTCACGGTGTCCATCTCAATGATCATCATCTTACGCTCAAAAATCTCGTCGGACAAAAAACCATTACCGCCAATGGCATTGTAGCCGTAGTCGATGGCCAGATCGATTGACAAAACCTTCACTTCCAGCACATCGCCAGGTTCAGCCTCTTCAATATAGATGGGGCCAGTGAGCACGTGACCACCAGGACCCCGCTCTGTCACCGACTGCACATCCCGTAGCGCCTGCTCTACCCTTTCCGGCGCTACTCCGGCTCCTTCCAGTCGCTCCGGATTGGAGGTAAGCACGGTATGCACCTTTACGTGGTCACCCGACTTGATAGTCAGTACCGGCTTGGTCTCTGACCAGTAGTGGCCCCAGGCGACTGTAGTGGGGGAGGGATTAAGAATATAGGGGTTAGATACAGTACCCTTCTTTTGAGCTTGAGTGGCAAAAGCAGCGAGGCTAAAAGCCAGGAAAGCCAGTAATTTGGTATTGAAGCGCATGGTTGGTTGATTTAGGGAAGAGTAAAAGGCAAAAGAGACTTTCAATTCCAATCCTGTCCATTTTCAATGGTATTGGAAAGTGAATTAAACTGAACAACAAGGGTGTGAAGACGAAAGATAGTAAAATGAACTATCAGAATGGAAGAGTAATGATAGGAATGGTCAAAAGAATATAGTGCTCACTTTGGAGACTCCTGCTTTCGCAGGAGTGACAGTGCAGCTACCTCAGTGCCTGCAACCCACCCCCTCACTCATACCTCAGCGCATCTACCGGATTGGCTTTAGCGGATTTAAGCGTATGGTAGCTGATTGTCGCCAGGGCAATGGCGACGGCAATGACCATCGACACAATAAAAACCACTGGGTTGATGTCGATGTGATAAGCAAAGTTCTCCAACCACCTGCCAAGAAAAAGCCATGCAAGCGGCGTCATGATCACAAAGGCTATCAGAATGAGTAACACAAAGCTTTTGCTCAGGCCAAACATGATATTGATCACCGAAGCGCCCAGCACTTTCCTGATACCTATTTCCTTGATCCTCCTCTCGGTAGTGATGGCAGCCAAACCAAACAGCCCCATACAGGCGATAAGGATGGCCAACACGCCCATGATAGTCACCACAGCGCTCATTTGTTTATCGGAGCGGTAGAGCTCCTCAAAATGAGCATCCAGAAAGGTGTACTCCAGTGGAAACCTGCCAACATGTTTCGTCCACACTTCGTCCAGTTCCTTAAGGGCTCCGTCAATGTTTTGTCCATTGATTTTCACTGACATTTCCTGATAGCCCCATTCAGGGTGCACCACCATCGACAGCGTGTTAACAGCATAGTGCAACGAATTGAAGTTGAAATCTTCGGTCACTCCGATAATTGTTCCCAGCGAGTCGTTGTGAAACCATCCGTGGCCCGCCTTCGCTCCAATTGGCTGAGACAAATTCAGGTCTTTGGCCAGCGACTCATTGATGATGAACGACATGCCATTGTCTTGCGCATATTCCTTCGAGAAACCTCTCCCTTCTTTCAGTTTTATGCCAAATACTTCAAGGAAATCGTAATCCACATTCACATTGGAAGGTGTAATATCCATTACTCCTGAATCCGACTTGTACTTGAAACCCCACTGGTGAAAATTGTTGCCCAGCCGCTGACCGGAGGCTGTTACGCCAAGAATGTCGGTTTGGTTGAGCAAGTCACTTTTGATCAGGTCAAACTTCTTGTTAGCATCCCCATTCAGGCTTACCTGCACAATGTGATCCTTATCGAAGCCAATGTCTTTGTTTTGCATGAAGCTGAGCTGCTGCAACACCACGAAGGTGCTCACAATCATGGCCAATGCCAGACCAAACTGCACTACTATCAGCGAGTTTCCCAGCCACGACTTACCACTCTTTACATTTGCTCCTTTAATGATGCTGACGGTCTTAAATGAGGCCATAAAAAGTGCGGGGTAAATCCCACCAATCAACCCCAACATCAAAGTAATGAAGAAAAGCCCGCCCCAAAATGAGGGTTGCCCAAGGTAGGAAAGCAAGCTCAGCTCCCTGCCAATCAGTGTATTCAAAAAGGGAATAAGGAGGAGATCCAGGAACAGCGCCAGGAACAACGCCAGAAAAGCCAAAATGGTTGACTCAATAAGGAATTGAGAAAAGAGCTGACCTTTTTTGGCTCCAATTGACTTGCGGATACCCACTTCTTTGAATCGGTAGGAGGCCCGAGCTGTGACCAGATTGGTAAAGTTGACTCCCGCAATGAGTAGTATGAAAATTCCAACCAGCTCAAACGTGCCAATGTACTCGCCATTGAATTTTCGGTAGTCGTGGTAGTCGTGCTCAATATCTATGGAGCCCAAATGCACATCTGTCAATGGCTGCAAAAATAACTTGTAGTAGTCCAGAATATTTTCACCACCATGCTTAAGGAGAAAATCGTTGAACCCGGCAGACATCTCCTCTACGTTTGTACCCGGGTGCAGCTCAAGGTAGGTCACCATCCAGTTACTGCCCCAGGCGGTATTAAGGCCCGGATTGTCTTTGACGATGGTTGCCATCGAAACAAGCACCTCGAATTGCAAATGTGAGTTTTCGGGCACATCCTTCATTATCCCGGTAATCTTGTATGACTTATCGCCCCACGTCACCACCTCCCCCATCACGTCTTTTCTCTCAAAAAGCTTCATCGCTAACCCCTCAGTTACTACCATGGTAAGTGGGTCGTTCAACGCATTTTCCCTATCACCCTCAACTACGCCAAAGTCAAACATCCGGAGAAAAGTGCTGTCCACATTGGCTCCCATTTTAACTTTTATCTTTCTTTCACCCACCTCAAGCAGCATATTGTCGTTTCCCATGAACCGGGCATACCGCTTCACCTGAGGGAAATCCTGCTGCATGAACGGCCCCATGCCCGGCATAGAAAGGGCCACTTTTTGAGTGTTGGTACCAGGAAAGCTCTGAATCTCATCGAGCCGGTAAATGTTTTCCTTTAGCGAATGGAATTGATCGAAGCTGGTTTCATCCTGAATAAACAGGTAGATGACGATGGACGCCGCCAACCCAATAGCCAGGCTGAAAACGTTAATGAAACTAAAGAGCTTTTGCTTGAGAAGATTGCGAAAAGCAATGAGGAGGTAGTTTTTGATCATGGAAGGGATTGATTAGTTATTGAAATTTACTCGCTTCTAATCAAATGGTTACATGGTTAAGGCCTTTTGACACTTCTTTTACACTCTTTTTACATAACCTGTCCTCAACAGGCAACACTTGAGGGCTTGGAAAGCTCAGCAAAACTCTAGAGGCTCGCCTTCCATTGCTCAGGAGTCACCCCAGTCCATTTCTTAAAAGCTTTAAAGAAAGAGTTGGGGTCAGAAAACCCACATTCAAAAGCAATTTCTTTTAAGCTTAGTTGGTCGTTGCGGAGCAGTTGGCAAGCCAATGCTTTTCTCACCCGGTCAATCACCTGCTGGAAGTTTGTTTGCTCACTACGTAGCTTCCGTTGCAAGCTTCGCTCGCTCAACGAGAAATGGTCGGCTGCCACTTTTAAGTCGGGGGTGTTTTTGATACTTTTCTTTATATAAGCCTCAAGCTGGCTACTGAATAACTCTTGCTCTCGCCCTTGCCGGGCATTCTGCTCAAGGTACTGTTTCAAATGCTCCCACAGCTGTGGGTTGGCGAATGGCAATGGTCGAAGAAAAACATCCGCTTTGAACACCAGGGTACAACCGTCCCCCATCAACGGGTCAACGCCTACAGTTCTCCTAATTACCGTCCGCTCAGGTCCGGGCAACTCGTAAGGAAGGGTAAGCGACACAGGCTCGGCAATTTCAGCATCGAACCACTCTTTTACTATCCTCATCATTCCATAAAGAAACATTTCGATAGCCACTTGAAAAGGGCGTTGTTTCCAAAGGCCCGGCTCTGTTGTAGTTATTGTGGAGGCAATGTACTCCCCCCTCCTTTCAATGGATGGGCTAAAAATGCTATTTAGCTTACCGTAGTATTTGTAAAACGCCTCAGACACATTCTGCAGTGTTGGGCTCACCTGCACCAGCTGACCCAGTGCACCCAGCATATTAATTTGCCCCAACGAAAAGTGCTTATACTCAATATCGTAGGCCATTTGCCCATCGGGGTAATGTGTAGCCACGTGGTCAATGATCCGAAAGAACATTTCAGCGGGTATCATGTCGTCGGTGGGCAACGACTCCAGCAAAATGTAATCCGGAGAATTTTGCAGCAAATGACCATACCCAGCCACCTCTACCTTCTTCATCAGGTGCTTTACAATATTGGCTGATATCATCATGGGCGTCAATTTAACTACTTTGTCGTGATTGGCAAGTGCTTTGGCGGGTTTGGAACATTCCAGCACTGCTCTTTGCCGTAAAATTGCATAACCAAATTATTAAAACATGAAGGCAGTAATAGCAGGTGGCGGAATAGGTGGGTTAACGACCGCCATCGCACTGGAAAAGCTCGGGCACGAAGTAGAAGTATATGAAGCAGCATCGGAGTTCAAATCTGTGGGCGCCGGTCTTGGTCTGGCAGCGAATGCTGTCAAAGCATTTGACCATCTGGGCCTGAGGGGCGAAGTGCTTGCCGCAGGTCAGCTACTTCCCAGCGCAAAACTTTTGACCAAAGAGGGAGCTGTCATTACTCAGGTAGATTCACTAAAAATAAGCGCAAAATATGGTGTTGATAACTTTGCTATTCACCGTGCCGACCTGCACGCAGTATTACTCAAAAACCTTAAGAAAACTAAACTCGTCACCGGAAAAAAAGCGGAGATCTGCAGTGAAAGTGCATCTGGCGTCGAAGTAAAGTTTACTGACGGAACCTCAGCCTCCGGCGATTTTTTAATAGCCGCTGACGGCATTCACTCCCAAATAAGGAAGCAGTTTTTACCGAAGTCGGCACCACGGTATGCCGGTTACACCTGCTGGAGAGCTGTGGTTCCGCAACCCAAAAAACGGATAGAGTTGCCTTCAGAAACATGGGGAGAAGGCGCACGATTTGGCATCGTTCCATTGAAGGATGATAGGATTTACTGGTTTGCCTGCCTCAACGCAAGGCAACATGACCTGTCGGTGCGGAACTTCAAAAAAGGAAACCTCCTATGGCACTTCGACGACTTCCATGAACCAGTGGCAGAGCTCATCCAGCGTGCAGCTCAGGAAGACATCATCTGGGGTGACATCATCGACCTGGCTCCGATCGATAAGTTTGCTTTTGGTAAGGTGCTGCTAGCAGGCGATGCAGGTCACGCTACCACACCCAATATGGGACAGGGGGCCTGCCAGGCGATTGAAGATGCAGCCTTTCTTTACTCGATCCTGCAGGGAGCTGGAAGCATTGAGGAGAAGTTCCGTCGATTCGAAAAGGTCAGGAAGCCACGCACCAAAAAGATCGTCGAAAACTCATGGCGAATAGGCCGGGTGGCTCAATGGGAAAAGCCCTGGGCAGCCGGGTTGCGCAACAAGCTGTTTAGTATGGTTCCACAAAGCGTTCAGGAAAAGCAGCTGTCGTTTTTATACGAGGTGGAGTTCTAGGTACATGTAAGTGGCCGGTTTGGGAAAGATTTAGTATATTCATCTGCAATAGCCAAGGCTTAAACAGGTGTATTGAAACTTCTTCTACCTATTTTCATATCGCTTGTGTCAATCAAGGCATTGGCGCAAGAGGGAGGCACTGATATTGTTATCGGAAAATCGCACGTCATTCATTCCAAAATCCTGAATGAAAAACGGCACTATGCCGTATATCTTCCTGATGGCTACAGTAATAAATCGTCTCATCCGAAGAGCTATCCAGTGATGTATGTGCTGGATGGTGAGAGTCACTTTCACAGTGTAAGCGGCATTGTTGATGCCAGGTCACCCTTCTACCTTCCACAAATGATAGTCGTTGCCATTGGCAATACAGACAGGTGGCGGGACTTGACACCCACCAGCAATGACTCATTGTTGGAGAAACCCAATAGTAAGGCTAAGACGACTGGCGGCGGAGAGAAGTTTTTAGACTTTATCGAGAAAGAGTTGATCCCTCACATCGACAAAACTTACCTCACGGCTCCATTTAGACTATTCGTTGGGCATTCTCTTGGCGGTTTGCTGGCACTCTATTCAGCCTACTCCCGGCCGGGTCTGTTCAATGCCTTTATCGCCATCGATCCGACCGTTGGATGGGACGATACTATGGTGATAAAAAAGTTCGAAGAAGAGGCCATGCAAGCAAAACTTGCTAACAAGTCATTCTTCTTAGGCCTGTCCAATCGCAACAATGGAAACAGCTCAAAGCGTTTAACAACAGATCGGGCTGTCGATAGAATTGTGACGACCTTGCAAACATCTGGAGCATCGGGACTTAGATTCAACTATGAAAAATACGAAACTGAAACTCATGGTTCCGTGCCACTTTTCGCAGAGTTGGATGGGCTCCATTTTATTTTTGAGAAATACCGCATCAACATCGAGTCGGATAGCCCGGATGCAGCAAAACTAAAAACCCATTTTGAACGATTCTCCGAAGATGTCCATTTTTCGTTTCTGCCCCCTGAAGTAGTCGTTAACGTTGTGGCCTACAACTTTATGGTTCAAAAAGAATACGACAAGGCACTTGAATGCTACCTCTTGAATATTGAAAACTATCCTAAAAGCAGCTCCGCTTATCTGACAGTCGGCGACATATACCGGGACAAAAAAGGAGATCGGAAAAAGGCCCTGGAATATTACGAAAGATACCTGAAAATTAATCCTGGTGCGACTATGGTGAAAAACCGGATCAAAGCGCTGACTGAAGATGACCAATGAGAACCGGAACCGTGGCTACGCAACTCCGTTTTATGTTATTTTGTTCTTATCTTTAAACTGCAAAAGGCCAATAAGTCATGGAAGCAATTAAGAAAAAATATATAGTTGATGAACAGCAAAAAAAGGTAGCCGTTCAAATTGACATTCAGGAGTTCGAGAAAATTGAGCGAGTAATTGAAGACTATGCACTAGGCAAACTGATAGAAGAAAATGATTCTTCTGAATCTTTGACTTTTGATGAAGCCAAATTAGCCTACCAACAGCTGCAAAAAGCAAAGTAGTGAATGTAAGGTTTGCTAAAAACTTCCTAAAAGACCTTGCATCCGTTCCGTCAAAGGAAAGAGCGAAGATCGAAGCTTTTGTTTTTGAGGAGATACTTACCCTTGATGAAATTTCCTCGATCAACAGCATCAAAAAACTAAAAGGTTATCCCAGCTATTACCGAATACGCTTTGGCAACTATCGGGTTGGTATCAGCTACACAAATGAAATACTAACATTTGAAAGAGTGCTGCACCGAAAAGAAATCTATCGCTACTTCCCCTAAATCAAATATCCTTCACACACCTGAATCCTGTATGGTTGAGCCCTGAGTCGTGGCTGGAGCTCATGCGGCGGGCTACCCGGTAGCCGCTGCAATAACTGTCGTTGCACAGAAAAGAACCGCCCCGCACCACATGCTTTTCAGCATAAGGCTCGTTGGGATCGTAGAAAGAATCCGGGCCTTTTGGGTTTTCCACTTTACCCTGCTCCTCCGCCATTTTGTAGGCATCCTCGTGGTATTTGTCGGAACACCACTCCCAAACATTACCTGCCATATCGTAAAGTCCGTAGCCATTGGCCGGAAAAGACTTCACTGGTGCCGCCCCAAAAAAACCGTCCTTTTCTTCGTTGTCGTAAGGAAAGAAGCCCTGCCAGAAATTCGCTTTAGTAAATGCAGTCTCCACCGATTCATTACCCCACGGGTATTTCACACCTTCCTGACCTCCCATCGAGGCCCACTCCCACTCCGCCTCAGTGGGCAGTCTCTTGCCAGCCCACTCAGCGTATGCCAGGGCATCGTCGTAAGCGATGTGGACAACAGGAAAATTCATTTTCCCTTCAAGCGACGACGCTGGGCCTTCCGGGTGCTGCCAGTTGGCACCAATCACCCACTCCCACCACTGGCTATAATCCCTCAGGTTAACCGGGCCTTCCGTTGCCCGAAAAACGAGGGAGCCGGGTGCCAGAATGGAATCAGCAGGCTTGGGCGTGCCTGGAGGCAACTGCTTCGCCATTTCTTCCCAGTCAATAGCTCTCTCGGCAATAGTGACATAACCCGTGGCGTCAACAAATGCTTTGAACTGCGCATTGGTTACCTCATGCTCATCCATGAAAAAGGCAGAAACCTCTACCTGGTGATTGGGATACTCATTGGGTGATGCCTGATCCGATTTACCGCCCATAGTGAAGGCACCAGATGGGATGAAGACCATTTCTTCCGGTGCATCGGCGGAAGACCCTGCCTGTGGCTTACTAGCAGAAGAAGTTTTGCTTGTTGGTGTAGAACAGGAAAAAAGCACTCCTGCGGTCAGAATAGAGATCCAAAGCTTGTTAATCATTAAAGAGCATATTTTACAGTGGGCAAATTAAGAAATATAACCGACCCAGCCGGGCCAGTTATTGAACTTTGTGAAACGGTTTGTCGGTAGCAATATTGGTTAGAAAAGTTTTGCTCGGAGCGTGTTATAACAATTTATTCTCACGATAGACTTCATCCGTTCAGCGGATCATGTATGCAACGGTGATGCTGGCCTAAGTCGTACATTTTTTGGCTTAGTCAGCGTTATACCACAGGAGACTGGACGTATGCTTCTATTGAAAACAATCATATTTGGTTTTGGAGAAAAGGCAGCCACGGCGAGGGTATTGCTGAAAACAACACTGGCCAAATATGCCCAATATGCAAAGCCCCAATTTCATAAATCCAGATCCACTATAACCGGCAAATGGTCAGACAGTATCAAAGCTGTATCCGTGGTAATGATCTCAGCCCTTGTGACATTTTTTGCTACATCCTTAGTGGCAAAAACGTAATCTAACCGTCTTTTATCCCCATGTTCACCTTCCTTTTCTATCAACGTTGGAAAGCTACCAGAAAATTCATAACCGGAAGCTCGCCTGCCGGCCTCAAGGTCAATTAATCCAAAATCCAATACCTGCTGAATTACTGAGTAGTCCAGCTGACCATTATTCAGGTTTTTTTCATTGTACAGTGAATCTCGTTCACCAAAAAATGGTTCCAGCCTTCCATGTGTATAGTAAACAGAGTCAAGTGGAGAAAACGTGTTAAAGTCACCTGCAAGGATTACTTTCGAATCTGCGGGTAATGATTCAATGTTCTGAAGAATCTGATCTATTTCAACCTTTCTGGTTTGCCAGTTGGAAGGATGCAAATGAATTACATAAACATAAATTCCTTGTATCCGCACTCGCATCAATCCATGATGAAAGCCTTCCCGGATTCGCTGAATGTCTTCAATAGGATACTTTGATGTGATTCCCGTTGGAAACCCTTCCTCCTTTAGCAATACGCTGTATGGATGCCCATAACTTTTAGCATCTTCAGCTAATTTCTCCTCCGTATATTCGTTGAGCTCTTGAAGTGAGACAATATCAGGCTGTTGCTCATTCATCCAGTCAATCCAGGTCTTCTTTCTCTCAGGCACCTCTGTGAAACCGTACCACACGTTGTAGGTGATTAACCTTAAATTTTGGGATGATGCATTTCCGTCCTTTCTATCAGATTTGCAGGAATAGAAGAATACAAAAATGGCTGAAAAGCCTGCCGTTAGTATAATCTTAAAATACTTATCCATTTTTAAGGGGGTCTTAATATTGTTCAATACCAAAACGAAAGAATGTCGAATTTGGGGGTATGCTGTCCGTTTCAGCATCCAAACTTCAAAAAGTCCTTTCAAAACCTCTTATTGCCTCCGTTGAATGCTTAAAACTGATGTAATTTGTCAAGAAAGAAAAAGGAAAGGATTGCAAATACAATCCCTTTCCTTTTTAAAAATTTTTACTTCTGCTATGAAACTGAACACCGAAATTGAACCAGATGCTTAAAGTATCCCACTCCAGTTACTAAATCAATCCCCTGCAGCATCAGTACAACCTTATTTGCTTTCGCTTGACAATGACTCACCAATACGCTTTTCCAACTGGTTGAGCACGGGCTCCACTCCAGCCTCATGCTTGGCTACCATCTCTTCTATTTCCTTTGCTATTTGAGGGTTTTCTTCTATCACGTCATATTTTTCTGAGGGATCGACTGACAGATTAAATAGTTGATATTTTGTCAGTTTCTCCAGCTTCTCAGGGTACCCCGCCGGATTATTCTTATAGAAGTACAGCTTGTAATCGCCTTTCCTCGCAGCGAATATCCGCTCCTGATGGTAGTAGATCATTTCATTTCTTGGAGACGAAGCGCCTGCTTTTAACACTGGCGACAGGTCGTAGCCGTCGTAGGTCCGATCTTGCGGCAGACCGACACCCGCAAGGGCGGCAAAGGTTGGCAGGATATCCAGCGTGCTGCCAATACCCGACACCACGTTTGGTTTGACAGTGCCCGGCCACCAGAAAATGGCAGGCTCCCGCTGGCCTCCCTCGTAACTAGTTCCCTTAGCACCATAAAGGGATCCTGAGCTGCCTCCGTGGCTATTGAAAAGCACCCATGGCCCATTGTCGGAGGTAAATACTACGAGTGTGTTTTTGTCAATGCCCAGTTTTTTCAAAGTCTCCACAATCTGGCCGGCGCTCCAGTCAATTTCTTCTATCACGTCTCCGTAAAGACCCCGTTCGCTTGTACCTCGAAACTCATCGGACGTAAAAAGTGGCACGTGGGGCAGGTTGTGCGCCAGGTACAGGAAGAAAGGCTTGTCTTTGTTATCGGTGATAAAATTGACCGCTTCTTCGGTGTATCTTTTCGTTATTGTATTCTGATCAGCAGGTCTTTCGACGATCTCCTCGTTGCGCATGAGCGGCACATTGAAATTCTCGATCTTTGGATCCATGAAAACCTTCCTTGAATCACCGCCTTCTACCGAAACCCTGTCCATATCGTTGCTGTAAGGGATACCAAAGTAAGAATCAAAGCCATGACTTGTGGGTAAATACTGAGGCAGGTGCCCCAAATGCCACTTGCCTACTGCTGCAGTGGCATATCCTGCACTCTTCAACGCCTTGGCAATTGTGATCTCAGTTTGTGGCAAGCCACCATCCGAGTCTGGGAAGAGTACCCAGCGTTTGTTGCTGGTCATCCCATTGCGCACAGCATACCTTCCCGTGAGTAAACAAGCCCTGGAAGGTGTACATACGTTTGCTGCCACGTAGAAATTTGTCCACTTCTGGCCTTCGTAAGCCATCTTGTCCAAATTGGGCGTTTTGATGGTGGGGTGGCCGTAAACACCAAGATCACCGTAGCCCATGTCGTCAGCGAAGATGATGACGAAGTTGGGTTTCTCCCCCGGTTCAGCTCTCGTCAATGATTCGCTTTCCGGAGTGCACCCTGCGAACGATAACATTAAGGTAAATCCGACAAGCAGGCGTTTAACTAAAACACTATTTGGCAGTTGTATCATATCCTTTAGGAATCTCTGAACTGAAAATTATACATTAAAGCCTTCTTCATCAAACCAGCACTGATGATAGCAGGTGCTGATTCAAAAATGAATGCAACTATAGCAGGGGTTTGGCACTGCCAAAATGCCTCCCCCGACTACATTTCACTCAACTACATTTGCTAATTTCTATTTAGTAAAAGCTGGATGTCTGATGTTTTTTCCCTCTCTTCCGGTAAGGTCATCACCCAAATCCTCTCTTGCGAGTTCAACGTACTTCATAATTTCCGCTACGACCTGGGGATAGAGTTCCTGTACATCATACCTTTCTCCAGGGTCATGCGAAAGGTCGTACAGTCCCTGGCTAACTTTTATTTGCGTTCCCTGGCCAGGTATCCTGTCTTTTCCCAGACTTCCACTTTCATAAGAATTCGATTGGTGTGGAAGTACCAGCTTCCAATGCTTATATCTGATGGCCTTGAGGCTATTTTTATCAAAGTAGTAATAGAAAATATCTCTAGGGCTTTTGTTCACCTGCCCTAACCAAAACGGCGCAAAATTGATCCCATCAATCTTATTTGCAGGCAACGGGGCGTCAGTAATGGCACATATTGTAGGAAGAATATCCATGTTTGTCATCAGTTCGCCGGTCACATATCCTCCCTGAATTTTCCCAGGCCACCTTACCATACATGGTACTCTTGTTCCACCCTCAAAGGCCGTACTTTTTCCTTCCCTAAATCCTCCACTTGATCCGGCGTGATTGCCGAAATGCGCCCACGGCCCATTGTCGCTCATTACAATCAAAAGCGTGTTTTTATCCACGCCGGATCTTTCCAACGCTTTCATCACCTCACCCAATGACCAGTCGAGTTCCATGATAACATCGCCAAAAGTTCCCAACTCACTTTTACCCTTGAACTTTGTTGACACCGCAAGCGGTACATGAGGGAGTGGGTGAGCCAGGTACAACAAAAAGGGTGACTTTTTATTCTTTTCAATAAAGGATACAGCCCTATCCGTCAGACTCGTTGTCCACATCGATTGCTGCTCCAACGTTGTAACCGTGCCAACCTGCTCATTGCCTTCAATAACCGGAAGCTGAGGCCATCTGCCCCTCCAATTTGTGCTATCCGTAATTGGACTTCCATCGTAATCTACTGGCCATATGTCATGAGAATATGGTAAACCATAAAAGCTATCGAAGCCATATTGTAAAGGAAAATAGGGAGCCTCATTTCCAAGGTGCCATTTGCCGAGCATTCCCGTGACGTAGCCATTCCCCTTCAAAACCGTTGCAATAGTTTCTTCATTTGGATTGAGAGCAGTTTTTGTGTAGCCAGGAATCAAGGCACCCGCCATCCCAATTCTATTCGAATAGGTTCCGGTTAACAAAGCTGCTCTTGAAGCAGTACAAACCGCCTGAGCCACATTGAAGTTTGTAAACCTCAAACCCTCCGCCGCAAGCTTATTGAAATTGGGCGTTGGAATGCCTGTCATTCCATAGGGCTCAACATCCCCATAACCCATATCGTCAAAATATATAATCACCACATTTGGCTTGGTCGAGTTTTGTGGGAAAGCCGACGAGAACGTAAGTAGAGTCAGCGCAGAGAATAATAGTAGTCCTCTCATGTTTGATGATTGTTTATATGGAAGGTTTAATAAGGGAAGAGCTCAAATGAAGCCCTCCCTTAGAATAAAATACACTAATTGGTGTCTAGACTTACCAGTTAGGGTTCTGAGATAGATTTGGGCTAAGTACCCTTTCAGTGTAGGGAATTGGCCAAAGATAGTCTCTCGATGGGTTAAACTGCTTCTGGAATGACGGCACTACGTAGGTCTTGACCTCCCCCTCTTCGACATAATCTATGCCTCCAACTGCCCCAGGGATAACCTGCTCTCCGATTCCCCACCTTCTGATGTCATTCAGTCTCAGCCCCTCAAAAGCAAGCTCAACAGTCCTCTCCTTCCTTACAATATCTCTCAATTCAGTCTGAGATGTACCGAGTGCAATGGCAGGAAGGTTCACATCTCCTCTTTGGCGAACTTCATTGATTGCATTAACGGTAGTTTCGTCAATCAGGCCAAGCTCAATTCTCGCCTCTGCGTAAGTAAGAACCACCTCGGCATATCGAATAAGGATGACATTGATGCCATTGTTGGTGGGGTTTGCGGCATCCTCACTATTGACATACTTCCTCAATGTAAAGCCAGTCGTTGTGGCAAAAAAAGTGCCTCCAACAGCGTCAGCCGTTCCGCTATTTGGCAGAGAATTGAATACCTGCCCGTTGGGCATTATGTCTCCTGGAACGTACAAGGTAAACCTTAGTCTCGGATCCCGGTTGTCGTATGGCATAGTTGCGTCAAAACCACTCGAAGCTTCAGCGATTTCCTTCCCATTGGCCATTGTGTACATGTCGGCCAGCGCTTTAGTGGGGACGTAAGTATTCGCACCATCTCTACCAAGCTGTCCGTAGGGGGCCATGGTTCCAAAGATATTGTTCGGCAAAACGCTTTTGACATATTGCCTGTCCAAAATAACCTCGCTATTACCTTCTGCAGAGTAAGAGAACAGCGTGCCATACTCGGGATAGATTTGATATACTCCAAGGTCAATTACCTTTTCCGCAGCATCTGCAGCAGCCTGATAGCGCCCTGCATAGAGGTTGGCTCTTGCTTGTAATGCGAAGGCAGCACCTTTTGTTACTCTGCCAAGATCAGCTGGAGCGTAGGAAACAGGCAGCAAATCGGCTGCTTCAGAAAGTTCGTCGTCGATAAAATCCCAAATCGTGTCGATCGATGTTCTCTCAAGCGCCTTCCCTTCGTCAATTGACAACACTTTCGTTACAAGCGGCACGTCACCAAACCTGGTTGCAAGTTTGATGTATTGATAGGCTCTTAAAGCTTTAGCCTCTCCTCTCACCCGATTAATAAGAGCCTGATCAGCTGTAGGTATTTTATCTAAATTATCAAGAACGAAGTTGGCACTTGCTATCCCCTGGTACAGTTCTGTCCATAGAGTAGCTATTACAGAGTTTGATGCGTCGAATACATTTTGTTCCACTTGTGCATTAGCCGAGAAGAATGAATTTGTATGGCCTATGTCTGTAAATGCGTCAAACATAAAGAGCCTGTCGCCCGCATCAAGGCAATTGGGGTAGACAGCGTTAACTGCCAAAACGGCGTCTCGCTCGGTTTTCCAAAAGCTCTCCGCCGAAAGTCTGTCATCAGGAACTGTTTCGAGCAAATCTTTTTGACAGGCAGAAGCCATTGCCATTACTATTAATACTAAAAAGGTTTTATATATATTGAGTCTCATTTTTCAAATATTTAGGTGATTAAAACTGAATATTTGCCCCAAGCGTCCACAAAGAAACCTGAGGGTAGTAAGTCGCCCTCCCATTGCCTACTTCCGGATCAAGGCCCCATTGATTAAGCTTGGAAATAGTGAACAGATTGGTGGCAGAAACATAAACGTTGGCCCTGGTCATACGCATTTTTGTCACCAACATGTCCGGCAGGTTATACAGCAACTGAACATTTTTCAGCCTTAAGTAGGAACCATCTATGATCATTCTATCAGATGTATACATGTTCAACAAGTCTCTTTTATAGGGCCTTGGAAATCTAGCATCCGTGTTTTCAGATGTCCAATAATTTCCTTTGCTAACAATTTCCGGCACGAACCCTTCGTTATTGCCATTTTCCGCAATACCACCTGCCAGGCGAGTGTCAACCCCTGACGCACCCTGGAGGAGCAGGTTAAGCTCAAAATTCTTGTAAGAAACATTGCCATTGAGCGCAAACACGAAATCTGGGAATGATTTGCCTATTACCACTCTGTCGCTGGCATTGATAAGACCATCATTGTTGATATCAACATACTTCACATCGCCAGGCCCACGATTTGGTCCAATATTTGGATAAGAATCCACCTCCTCCTGAGTCTGAAACAGCCCGTCTGTTTTATAACCCCATTGAGAATTGATTGGCAAACCCTCATCTATTATCGTTAGAGGGTTGATATCGCTACCTGTGATGTATGGCCCAGTTCCTGAAAGGCTTACCACATTATTTCTATTGGCAGATATATTTAAGGTTGTATTGTACCGAAGGGCTTTGTCGGGGGCATTTCTATACCCTAGCTGTAGCTCAACTCCCTTATTGTCGACCACTCCTGCATTTTGGGGCGGTGCTCCTAAACCGATCGTAGCTGGAATCGGCAGGTTTAGCAAAATTCCTTCTGTACGCTTAAAATAATAATCCAGTGCTACCGTAAAACCGCCAAATACCTGTGCATCAAAACCGATATCCGTTTGAGTTGTAGTCTCCCAGGTGATATCTCGATTGGAAATCGTGGTTGGTTGGAAACCAATTACAGATACTCCATTGAAGGTATAGGCACTGGCAAAAAGCGACTGATAGTAGCTATAAAGCCCAACCGTTTGGTTTCCAGTTTTTCCCCACGACGCCCTAAGTTTGAATTCATCCAACGGTACAATTCCCTGCATAAAGTCTTCCTCAGAAATACGCCACCCTCCAGAGAAAGAAGGGAAAAAGCTGTACTGATTACTACCAGTAAACCTAGAAGAGCCGTCGTACCGGGCATTCATTTCAAGCAAGTATCTATCATTGTATGAATAATTCACCCTTGAAAAGTATGACCTTAACCCAAACTGAGAATTTACTCCATAATTGGTCTTTGTTCCGTCGTCGGCACCCTGGCCTATCGACTGGATGTCATTATTATAAAACCTTTCTCTGTAGGCCCTTAAAGAGTCTTTGGCGTTGTCAATGGTTGAGTAGCCAAGGAGGGCCTTCACCTCGTGGTTTCCGAATGCATTGTCGTACAAAAGTAGGTTGTTCCAGGTATACTCGGTAGAATTGTCCCTGATCTCGGTTAGGCTATTGTTTACTACAGTCCTGGTAATATTGGTGTTTTTGTCTGTATTCGAAAAAGCATTGGTAAAGTCCTTTCTGCGGATATTATCAATCCGCATAGCAAGTTGTGAACTGAATGTGAGGTGATCAACAATTTTCCACTGTGCTTTAGCACTTCCAAAGATGTTCTCGTTCCATAGCTTGGAGGTTCCCTGCTGCTCAGCAAACATTAGTGGGTTATTGCCTTGTGTACTCAGTCCATAAGTGCCATCTTCATATTTAGGAGTAGCAAAAAGAGAGCCGTGGATAAACCTGTCAAAAACGTTGGCTTCGTTGACGGGTGCCAAAGAGTAGTTGCTCCTGTAATTCAAATCAGTGCTGAACGTCAAATTTTCAGAGGCCTTGAAATCGGAATTCACCCTCACATCACGCAAATTGCTACCGTAGTCGATAGGGACATCAAGGATAGAGTTTTGCTTCATGTATCGCATGCTCATCCTCGCTTTGAAAGTCTCACTACCTCCACTCACTGCCAGGTTATGGTTGAACTGTGGCGCTGCATAAAGCATAACCTTGTACCACTCGTTCACGTGAGGAAATTTTTCTGGATCAGTTTTGTTCCCCCTCAAATACTCGTCTATTCCCTGGTCGGTAAATTTCTGAGGAACTACAAGGCCTGCATTCTCATACGCCACTTGCTGTAGTTTCATGTAGGAAGGCATATCCATTTTCGGATTGTTTACCGAGTTTTGCAGCGCATAATACGTGCTGTAGTCCACAGTGACTTTCCCTTCTTTGGCTCTCTTCGTTGTAATAAGGATAACACCATTAGCAGCTCTGGATCCATAAATAGCTGTTGATGCAGCGTCCTTCAGTATTGAAACAGACTCGATATCACCAGGGTTGATATTGGTGAGCTGTTGCTCAACACCGTCGACAATAACCAGGGCATCGTTTTTATTTCCGAGTGTGGTTATACCTCTTACCCGCATTGTCGTTGCCGTTCTGCCGGGGCTCCCTCCCTGATCCAGCACCGTTAGTCCAGCTGCCTGACCTTGCAACGACTGTTGAATGCTTGAAACAGGGCGTTTGGTCAATTCCTCGCCATTTACCTGAGCTACTGCATTTGTCACGCTCACCTTCTTCTGCTCTCCATACCCCACAACCACAATCTCTTCTAACGCAGCGATATCGTCATCCAGTGTAACGCTAATCGAAGTTCGTCCCCCAATCGCTACTTCTGCGGTTTTATATCCAACAAAACTGAACACCAATGTAGCATTATCCTCGGCCAGCAACTTGTAATTACCATCAAAGTCCGTAACAGTGCCGGTGCTTGTCCCCTTAATCAGTACGTTAACGCCCGGGAGCCCATTACCACCATTGTCGGTAACCCTGCCCGTTACTTCCACTTCCGACGCAGTTGCTACAACTGCCAGCAGCTCCGATACCAGGTTTGTCTGCTCGAAGGCACGGCTAACATTTATGGTCTCATCAATTCTTTTGAATTGTAATCCTGTTTCTCTGGCAATGCCGAGAAGTAACTCTGTCATCGGCTGGTTTTGCACAGCTAGCGAAATACGCTTTCTCGTATCAAAATCACTTCTTTTATAAGCGAAATCGAATTCAGTAATTTCCTCTATTCTGGAAAACGCCTCCTCAATTTTCAGGTTCTTCAGTTCAACTGAAACAAGGATTTCGTCAAGGCTTTTTCGTTGTGCTTCGCCCTCACTGGCAAATATCAGGGTGCATAATACAGTCTGCAGAATCATGCCATAAACTGCGTATTTTGACATAATTGCAATTTTTTTCAGTACTTTTGATTTCATAGTCTAAGTAGTTTTTGTTTGCGAAATTCAAGAACACAGACTTTGTCTCATGATTGCCGTCAAGCCATCCCCATGTTTTGTCGGCTTCATGAGACTCTTTTTTAACTTGTGTTTATTTCCATAAGCTTATCGTTGGTTAATTTTAGTTGTTGTCCAAAGCGGCGTTAATAAATTCTTACGGTCTTGCTTTTGATTTCATATTCGAAATCGTAGACGAATGCCAATCCTTCCAGCACGAGTTCCAAAGGCTTGTTTTTATAAGCGCCACTGAAATCCTTTTCTAGCGATATCCTCTTTTCAACTTTGATGCTAACGCCATACCACTGTTCCAGCCTTTCCAATACTTCTCCGAATTCGGCGTTTTCGAAATATATCAAGCCTTCTTTCCATTCGAATAAATCCCTTTCATCGAATGATTCTTTGTTGAGTGTACGGTGAAGTTTTTCAAAAACGCCCATCTCACCAGGCACTAATACCAAAGTCTCCCCGTCATTTCCTGATTTCTTCCCTCCAGCTTTCTCAACCGACACTTTACCAGTTGCTACTGCCACCTTAACCCCTTCAGCATTCGGATAGGCTCTGACGGTAAACGAAGTGCCCAGAACCCTTGTAATCAACTGTTCGGTCTCTATAATAAATGGGCGGCTGGGGTCTTTAGTCACATCAAAAAAAGCTTCACCCTCCAAAGTCACCTTTCGCTCTTTACCCTCAAACCGTTCCTGATAAACGAGCTTACTGTCAGCGTTCAAGGTCACAACACTACCATCAGAAAGGATAATAGTTGACTTTTGGCCCTTTGGGTTGATTTTTTCGACATAAGTAATTGTTTCCACTTGTTCATTGGCAACAAGTGAGGTTTCCTTTCCCTTGATCAAATAGAAAACAACACTAAAAACTGCCACCGGAACTAAAACAGCGGCTACACGAAGCCAGTAAGGCATTACTCTCAGCGTCTTAGGCAGGTTCTGCTCTTTCATTTGGTCTAGCGAGGCAGCAATGCGATTTGTCAAACGCTCAGTGACCTCAACTTCCATCTGAGGAAACAGATGGCTTTCATTCCATATGATCTCCGCTTGCGGGCCAAGGTCATCCGTACCCCCTTCATCAATCAGGCGCATCAACAGGTCAACTTCCTTGTCGCTGGCCTGACCTGAAAGGTACTTTTGAAATAGCTCTTGCTTTTTTCTAGTCTTCACTTGGTTACCCTTTTGTATATATCTCCCAAAAGCCAGACGAACGGGTGACTGAGCTGGTAACTTTTTTTTATTTCTAAACTATTTTTCGACATTAGGAGATAACTAATACCTACAACACACCTACATAATGCTACGCCCTCAGCTAGTTGAAGCCATCAAAAACGGCGACAAAGAGGCTTTTGAAGAGTTGTACCACAACTATTTTCAGAGGGTGTATTTCTTTGCTTTTAAGATTTGCAAGTCGAAAGAAATTGCCGAAGAAATTACGCAGGACACCTTCATTACAATCTGGAACAAGAGAAATACGTTAGATCTCGCTCTGTCATTAGAGGGACTCATCTATAAAATTGCCAGAGATTTTTCATTCAAGCAACTGCAAAAAATAGCAAGAGTTCACACCATTGAAACTGACTTGAAAGAGTTGATCTCTAACCTCGACAATTCCACTCAGGATGAGATCAGCTTCCGGGAGTGTTTGAGAAATATCGAAGCTGTAATGGACAAGCTTCCGAAAAAAAGAAAAGAAATTTTCCAGAGAAGGATCATGGATCAGCAGAGTATAAAAATGATCAGCGAAAACATGGGAATTAGTGAAAACACAACCAAGACCCAGTTACTCAAAGCCACCAAGTTTGTCAGAGAGCAGCTCGGAAGTATTCTGTCGCTTACGCTTTTCTTGTAAAAAAATGGTGAGCGTCGGCTCACCATTTCATTTATGTTATTTTGCTGTAGTCGGTTATCTTCTAAGTCGTCTCCTTCGGCATTTCCTTCACCGCAAAATCCACCGCTCTGGCTGTTAGTGCCATGTAAGTGAGCGAGGGGTTTTGTGTGCTGGTAGAGGTCATGCAAGCCCCGTCAGTAACAAAGACGTTTTTGGCCAGATGCATCCGGTTCCACTTGTCAAGCAGCGACGTTTTAGGGTCTTTGCCCATGCGTACACCGCCCATTTCATGGATATCCAGGCCAGGCGCCTGTTTGGAATCGTTCGACTGAATGTCGGTAAAGCCGGCCATTGTGAACATCTCAGTGAGCTGCTCTATGTAGTCAGCCACCATTTTCTCGTCGTTGTCGTCATAATCCACATTGACTTTCAGCAATGGGATGCCCCACTCGTCCTTCTGCGTTGGGTCAATGCCCCAGTAATTAGACTCTTTCGGAATAGTTTCCCCCATCATATGAGAGCCTACATGCCAGCTACCCCATTCTGGGTTCAACAGGTTTGCTTTCAGCGATTCACCAACGCCACTATAGTCTCGATCGACTCCATGCCCAGCGCTGAACCCAGCTGCATAACCTCTTAAGAAGTCTGTTTCCTGTTTGTACACATTGCGGAAACGAGGGATATAACCGCTGGTAGGCCTGCGACCTACCGTTGTTTTGTCAGGGAAGCCTTCATAACGACCTGAAACTCTCGCTCTATAGTTGTGGAAGGCAGCATACTTACCAAGCAGTCCATTGTCATTTCCCAGTCCGTAAGGAAACCTATTTGACGTTGAATTGAGGAGAATCAGATTAGTATTAAGTGCTCCTGCATTTACAAATACGATGGAAGCGTAGTACTCGATCATTTCCTTCGATTCGGAATCAACCACCCGCACGCCGGTCACTTTCTCTTTCACATCGTCATAGATAAGAGAGTGTACCACAGAGAATGGTCTTAGTGTGGCATTGCCTGTTTTCAATGCCCATGGAATCGTGGACGAATTACTATTGAAGTAGCCTCCAAACGGGCACCCACGCTGACACAAGGTTCTGTTCATGCACTGGCCCCTCCCTTGCTCCAAGTGAATAGGCTGAGGCTCGGAAAGGTGGGCACAACGGGCAGAGATGATATTTCTATCCTGATAGGTCGACTCTACTTTCTCTTTGAAGTAGCCTTCTACGCAATTCAGGTCGTAGCCTGGCAAAAACTCGCCATCAGGAAGATTAGGAAGACCATCTTTGAAGCCGGCAATGCCTACAAACTTCTCAACGTAACTGTACCAGGGAGCAATGTCCTTGTACCTGATCGGCCAGTCAACAGCAAACCCATCTCTTGCAGGCCCTTCAAAGTCGAAGTCGCTCCAGCGTTGGGTCTGTCTCGCCCACATAATGGACTTGCCTCCCACCTGGTAGCCCCTGATCCAGTCAAAAGGCTTCTCTTGCACGTAGGGATGCTCTTTGTCTTTCACAAAGAAGTGCATAGAATCTTCCCGGAAATTGTAACACTTGCTTACTATCGGATTCTCTTCCACTATTTCCTGTGGCACCTGCATCCGATGCTTGAATTCCCAGGGCATCATATTGGTGGTTGGGTAGTCCACGTTGTGCTTCACATCCCTTCCCCGCTCAAGAATCAGCGTTTTCAAGCCTTTGTCGGCCAGCTCTTTGGCTGCCCATCCTCCGCTCATTCCCGAACCGATGACAATG